>WLWI01000091.1_pt1 | contig 134057 bp, 124 predicted proteins | sample 6701501 | NCBI WGS metagenome assembly WLWI01 (sample SAMN12718690, study PRJNA515312) | sponge metagenome | isolation source: marine sponge | host: Mycale hentscheli | place: New Zealand: South Island, Marlborough, Capsize Point | collected 2014-11-01 | reverse complement strand
CGGTCCGAAGCTATGTTATTACGCATCGAGTGCGAGGTGTTGCATATTCGTAACCAGCGGGGCTAGGCCCAGATCAGTAAGATATGACAATATCAAAATACACCCTCTGTCTAACTATAATGTGTTGCAGCTGGCGGATGGTCGGTGGTTCCGGTTTGACCAAGGTAATCGGTGAATCTGGCCGCAGCTGAACACGGCGTTAGCCAGACAAAGATGTATAAATTTGAAGTTTCGGATTGTCGATGATTATCGACTTTGAGTTTGGCTTTCTCAAGGCGTCAACAGCACTGGCAGACGAGCATCTAGATCGCCTCGATAAAGAAGCGAAAGTGTCTGAGGATCCTGATTCTTTCGGGTTATTTGATCAGATTGAATATATAACTGGTTTTGGATTTGTCGCGTGTCAGACATACCTGACGGCAACGATAGGTTCGACACAATACGAGAAGCAGCAAGCACTACGACTTGGCCCTATGCATAGGACTGGTCAGCCGATTGTACGACTAGTCAACGAATGCGCTAACCATTGGAAACACAGTGGCGAATGGCAAGACGACGAAGACAATCCGAGAGCTGCGCGAACGTTGCAGATAATCTCGACTCTTGGGGTTGAAACGGACCAGTCATACCCAATCGCCCAAGCGCTACACGCTCTTCTCATGCCTCATCCTGCTCGATTCAAGCACCTTTTGCCGTTTTTAGCACAATGGCGAGATCTACTTTCTGCTGAGCAAGCCGTATGATTATAATTTCAAATTTCGGGCATCAAACCAATTTCGACTCGAATAGAGGATGTTTACTGGACTCAAGCTGCCTATATTTTATAGGACATCGGGCTCGTTGTATTTTGTTCCAGCACGGATTGCAAGGAGATGAATGATGAAGCCAATACCACGGATTACCCTTGACCCAGCTAAAATGGGCGGCAAGGCGTGCATTCGCGGGCTGCGAGTGACGGTTGGAACCGTTGTAGGGCTATTGGCGGCCGGTCGATCACGTGCAGAAATCCTCAAAGCCTACCCATACCTTGAACCAGAGGATATTGACCAAGCTCTGGTCTATGCAACGTGGCGGGTCGAAGAGAGAGAAGTGCCACTGGCGACTCCATGAGCGTAAGGCTCCTGATCGACATGAACCTGTCTCCAGATTGGGTACCCGCCTTGGAGCGTCACGGACAACACGATGCCGATTTGGCTGTAGGCGCTTTAATCGTCGTGGACGAGAGCGGGACTCGGGCCCGGATTCTGCCAATCTGAGTATCAGGTGTTTTTTGAATGCCTAACCACCGATTTCAACGGACGGCTTCGCCGCCAATGAACCGGAACGTTAGGGCGAAAAACCCCCTCGCTTCTATTTGAATGCTGCAAAACCGCTTCTAAGGTTTCACGCCTAGCCGGACTGCGTTGACAGCAACGGCGTGTTTTTTCTCTTTATAACTCCTAGTACGTCCATGGTTTCGGTCCGTATTGGTAGGTCGAAGGTGGGTCATGCCCCAGCTCCAATTTTCGGGCTAGCCGCCTTTGATTCGTCGCACCGAGCATAGCCTTAACCGCGTATTCCCTTTACCAAAAAAGAAAGCTGGCACCGATGAGCAATGAACCACGTCCCCCCATTTTTCGCATGGCCCGTGAAGATGTGTGGGAATTTCCGCGGCCCAATATGGACCTGGTCCCGGAGTTAATTAAATATTCCGCCGCCACCGTCTCCGTGGTGGCAAGAGGTATCGTGGGCACGCCAAGTACGTTTTTTAGCGGGGTTTCCCCGTTGTTTCGCGGCCAGGGCCACGATATCTTGGGACCCGCCGTGACGCTGCAGTACGCCCCGCAACGCCCCGACCTTATGCCCACCGGCGAGTACGCCAAAATCGGCGACCAAAATCACCGCATTGCCGTCAACGTCACTCAGGAAGGCTACGTGCTGGTGGTCCAGGCCGACGGCAATACCCGCAGCGGCGTATTGGGCGGCAATATGCTGTTGGCCTTGCAGAAAAACCGCAAAGCCGCCGGCCTGGTCGTACACGGGGTAATTCGCGACTACGGCGAAGCCGCGACCCAGAATTTCCCCATCTGGACCCAGGACGCCCGCACCACCACCGACTACGACGCCCAGCACGATCTGGCGCCGCTGGCCGTCAATGGACGGATTTCCATCGCCGGCAATACCGTAATGCCCGGCGACTGGATCCGCGCCGACGACGACGGCGTCTGCTTTTTCCCGAGCGACAAAATCGAAGAAGTACTCGACGGCTGCAATAAGCACTGGTGGGAACCGGCGGCCCGGAACTATCTGTCCGAGGGCGGACACCTAGACGATTGCTATCCGTTGCCCGAGCGCCGCTATGCCGAAGCGGCGGCCTGGCAGCGGGCCCATGGGCACTACGTGCCCGACGATATTGGCTAAAGTTTGAGCTGAACAGAAATCCGGGTATGGGCGGCTTGTGGAAAGAGTCTGCCTATATCCGGATTTTTTAGGCCGATATACTGGATCGATATCGCCGGCCACGCATGACAGGGCCGGTCAAGGCAGACCTTAGGTATTTGCCTGGAAGAGGATAATGCTGATATCAACAAGGAAGAGCACGGCCTGCCTGCGGGCAAGTACTCTGCTTCTACTTGTGCTGGCCGGCTGTGCCGCGAACAATGTCGATCTCATTCTCACCGATGCGACCGTTCTCAATGTCCAATCCGGCCAGGTCCACCCAGATCGACATATCGTCATTGACGACGGGGTAATTGTCGCCATTGAAAAAAGCGGCCAGCCCCTACCAAGCAGCGACCGGGTCATTGCCGCCGGTGGCCGGCTGCTCACCCCCGGTCTTATCGATGTCCACCATCACACAGCCTATCTCCTCAGCGACTCCATTACAGCGGGCGGCGGCTTCATCACCCGTCTTTCGATGGCGCCAGACTCCATCCAGGCGTACCGAAGTACCTTCGCCCAGGCGTACTTGCCGTACGGCGTCACCGCGGTGCGCGACGCTGGCAGCTCGGAGAAAAATATGGCGATGCTGCTGGCCTGGACTAAGCCTTCTCCATCGAGCCCTGACTTCTATCCGGTTGGCGGCGCCATCGTCTCTCACGAGGAGGGACGGCCCCCGTACGAGGGACATACCGTGGTGGCCAATCCGGAGGAAGCGGCGCAAAAGGTACGCCACTACCACGATTTGGGGATCCGCCACATCAAGCTCTATTGGCGTCTGCGCCAGGCAGAATTCCAAGCGGCCCTGGCCCAGGCGCGCGCACTGGACCTGCGCGTCACCGGGCATATCGACTTTAAGGTGTTCTCGTTGGCGGCGGCCCTGGATGAAGGCCTGACCAGTTTCGAGCACGCCTACACCGTTGGCGTCGGCGCCATGACGGACCAGGAGTATCGCGACTGTTGGTCGATCCATGTAAACCAGCACTTTGGCGACCGCCCAGGGGGACGCTTCTTCCTGGGTGCCCTCGAATACTTTAACTATCTGGGCGATGAGCATCCAAAAATGCTGGCCTTAATCGACCGGCTCTCCGCCGTCGAGGGGACCGTAGCGCCCACCTTGCACATTTTCGCCCAGCGCCTCGGTCTGACCTACTTCACGACCCCCTCTCTGGGCACTTTCGACCAGACCGCCGACCTACCAGACCCCATGAAAGTAAGAGCCGCTGCCGGGTACCAGAGACTGGCCCGTTACGTGCGGCAAATGCACAAGGCCGGAGTGCGTCTCACCATTGGAACCGATTGGCGAGACCCGGGCAAGGCCGTGCTGTCGGAGATGATGCTCCTGCAGGAGAGTGGGATTCCCATGAGGGATGTCTTCCGCATTGCCACTTGGAATGGGGCCCAGGCAATCGGTATCGAACAAGATGTCGGGTCGATAGAGGTCGGCAAGCGGGCCAACCTAGTTCTCTTTTCGGGAAACCCTCTCCAAAATCCGCGCCATCTCCTGGGCCAACGGCTGGTCATCAAAGGCGGGGTGGTGTGGCAGGACCCAGCGTCCAAGTGATTGCGCTAAAAAAGAAGGCCTAGGAAAGGGAGCCCTTTTTCAACTCGTTCCCCAATCCTTCCATTTCTCCGCATCGGCCCATTGCTGCCCCACATCGAGGAAGCCCCTCGGGCCCCGCTTGCCGTACTCAAAGGGGTCGCCGCTGGCTTCCATCCATCGGTGCAGACGCTCTTCCATCTCCTCGACAACCGGTCTGGCTTCATTTAATTCGGCCAGGTTGGTCATCTCCAAGGGATCCGTTTCCCGGTCAAAAAGCCAGGGGCCGCGTTCGTTGTGATACCAGCGGGCGTAGGTATACCGTTGGGTCCGCACGCCGCGCCACCGACCCACCCAACCGGAGCGGTCCGGCCAGCCGTGGGCCATATTCATCAAATAAGCCGATTCAGAGCCGCCGGGTGCGTGCTCCGGGTCGGGCGGGACTTGGCCTCCACGCCAGACGGGCGAGAGGTCGCGCCCCTGCATACAAGCGGGTATCTCCAGCCCACAAGCCCCCAGCAACGAAGGAACCAGGTCTATCGCGCCCAGGAACGCATCGCTGCGCGAATTCGCAGGCGTCACCCCCGGCCAGCGGACAATAAAGGGCACGTGGCACGACTCCTCATAGGGGGTCGCCTTGGATGCCCGCATCGAATGATGCATCCAATTGTCGAAGGGCTTGCCGTAGCCGTGGCTCGACAGGTGATCGCCGTGGTCCGAGGTATAGCAGACAATGGTATCGTCGGCGACCCCCAGCTCATCTAGGGCCGCCAACAGCCGCCCCATCTGCGCGTCCAGCCCCGTGCAGCAACCGTAGTAGTCAGCCATCTCGCGGCGGGCAAAATCGGCCATCTGGGGCGGCACGTTGCCCGGCAGATCCATAGCCGCCGGATCGTAGCCGCCAAATTCCTCGGGGTACTGCGGATAAGGCCAGTGTGGGGGGCGCCACGACAGGAATACGGCAAACGGGTCGGCCGCACGTTTGGCCAGGTGCTGTTCGACAAACTTAATAGTGAGACCGGTTTCGGTCTGGGGCGCCCAACCTTCATAGGTCGTCGGGCCGGTCTCATTTTCCCAATAACTCCGGTCGAAAAAACCGGGTCCGTCATGCAGCGCCGCCAGGTAGTCGATACCGTAGCGGTCCACCTCGGGGTAGGGGCCCCGACCCAGATGAAAGGTACCGATATGCGCCGTCTCATAGCCCCCCTGGCGCAGCAGGCCGGGCAAGGTCGGAATAGCCCGGCGAGGACGGTACTCGTTGTCGATGACGCCGTTGCGCCAGCCGTATTGCCCCGTCAGCAGCAGCGCCCGATACGGCGAGCAGAGCGGATGGTTGGAGATGCAGGTATCGCATACCATGCCCTCGGCGGCCATAGCATCCAGCATCGGCGTCCGCACCGCATTATTGCCGTTGGCACCCATAGCACTGTAGCGCTGCTGGTCGGAAAACACGAACAGAATATTGGGCCGTTTTTTACTCATTGGCTCTCAATCGTAAAGGCTTTTTCCACGAAAAGTACGGATGCAGGTTTTATTGTTTTCTGCAAACCAAAAAGAATACCGCCAATCGAGCCCCTTGGGTGGGTCGGCTGGAAGGCGGGCAGTGATGTCTGAGGGGCCGCAGGCCCCGAGTTTACTGCTCGCCTGGAAGCCGGCCCACCCAAGGGGCGTCCAAGCATTCCGCCTATTTTTGCAGCCACCACCAACAGGCCGCCCCTCAGTCTTGGGCAAATTGGGCCCATTCTCGCTCAATACCGGCTTGCTCCAAGCCGCCACAGGCAATTAGCAGACGATGCCGAAACACAGCCGTTTCACCGTCGGCTATTTCCCAGCTACCCCCAAGGCCCCGACTGGGTCCAATGCCCAGCTGCCCGTCCACCCGCCACGGGGTCGGGTGATCGGGGTTGGCGGGGTGGTCCATAATCGCAATCGAGCAAAGCGGGTCTAACGCTTGCTGGCGACCGGGTATGGGCATTTCAACACCCACCCACCGGGCTGGCTGCCCTTCCGCCTCCTGCTGGCCCGCCCCTTCGCTGTTTAGCGCCCGGCCGCCGTTCTCCGGGCGAAAGGGCATACGCAAAAACATCCCGCCGTAGGGAAATTCGCCCATGGTGACATCGCCGTTGGCCTTTGCCTTCCACACCAGATCGAGAATGGATTTTCCATCCTTTTCGTGCATCGACCAGGTTTGGCTTTCGGTCAAAATCGTCTGACCGGCGGCATCGAGCATAGTATAAACGGTCTGCCATTTAACTTGGGTGCCCGCCTCGACAAGGACATCCGCCGATACGCGCTGCCAGTACTCACCGCCCGGATGGTGGAAAAAATCGCGGCCGATTTGCTGTTGGATAACAGCAGGTTTATCCGGTTTGTAAAACCACTCTTTAAGAATGTCGGGGTCAACCGCGGTGCCGTTGACCCGGGTAAAGCCCCAATAAAGACCGGTCTGGTGCGGGTGGTGGCCCGGGCTGTATTCGGTGAGTTCGCCGACCCCATCGGGGGCCATGATCGGGTGCAGGAAGGGCCGGTGGTCCGGAATGGCATGCTGGGTAACGATCGGCTCGGACAAGTCGTCTCGAAATACGTCTAATTGTCGATCTTTGTGCTCAATACGGAATGTTTGGGGTTTCATTGAAGCTCCGGTGGAAGTGAGTAAATAGTTGTTAGTACTGGGCCAAGCCTTTTGCAGATAAAGTAGGCGCACCCAATCGATCGGCGTACACACAGACTGTTCCGCCGGCTTTTTAGGCCTATTTTGTTGGTTGCTATTGTATAGCCGGCTAAGCCCAAGAACGTCAGCGCCAACAAAATTCTACTACGGTCAAATGGCCGTGCTGTTTAAATTTAGACCAATTTCCCATTTGAACCAGAAAGAGTTCACAGGGGCCCACCGGCGCTGAGAAGGATCGCGCCAACGGTTACCGATTTGCCTTCGGGCATACGCCGGGTATAAAGCAGGGCATTGCAGAAACGGGGAGCACAGACCATGGATAAACCAAAATTCGACCACTATTACCGCTACGACGAAATGACCAATTTACTGCGGGCTTTCGCCGCTGAATTTCCCCAATTGGCCTGCCTCGATTCGATTGGCAAAAGTTACGAGGGACGCGATATCTGGGCCCTGACCCTGACGCAGGCGACCACTGGACCGGATCTAGAGAAACCGGGTTTTTACGTCGACGGCAATATCCACGGCAGCGAAGTAACCGCCTCGGTGGCGGCCCTCTACTTCGCCTGGACGCTGCTGGAGGGCTATGGCCGCCAAGAGGCCATCACCCAATTGCTCGACGGCAATGCCGTCTATATCATCCCGGTCGTCAGCCCCGACGGGGTCGAGCACGTGCTGGGCGGCAAGGGCTGGGTGCGCAGTGGCACCCGGCTGTACCCTCACGAAGAAGAACGCGACGGCCTGCACCCACAGGATATCGACGGCGACGGACATATCCTGTCGATGCGCCTGCAAGACCCGGGCGGCGGCTGGAAGGTATCGCAAAAAGATGCGCGGCTGCTGGTGCCCAGGCGCTTCAACGATACCCAAGGCCCTTTCTACCGCGTCTTCCCCGAAGGCCTTATTCGCAACTACGACGGCGTCGAGATTCGTGAGGCTCCGCGCAAACAGGGCCTCGACTTCAACCGCAACTTTCCGGCCAACTGGCAGCCCGAAGCCAAGCAGCAGGGGGCCGGCGACTACCCCTTCTCCGAACCAGAGACGCGGGCGCTGGCCACCTTTATCACCGCCCACCCCAATATCTGCGGCCTGCACGCCCTGCACACCGGCATGGAGTCGATCATCCACCCGCCGTTGAACCAGACCGACAAGGAAATGCCCGCCGCCGACCGCAGCCGGGTGCGGGAAATAGCCCAGTACGGCGCACAAATTACCGGCTATGTGACCTTTTCCGGACGGACGATGATCGACGATATGTACGTCGTCCACGGCGATTTCGACGCCTGGATCTACGAACAGCTGGGCTTGATCGTATTTACCGACGAGCTGTGGGACGTGCGGGCCCGCAGCGGCAAGGACTACGTCGAGCTCAACACCATGAATAAAGAGGGCGATTTGGACGGCCTGGAAGAAGTCGAAGCCGCCGTGCTCAAGTGGAACGACGAGGTGTTAGACGGCGGCGGATTTATCGACTGGCAACCCTTTCAGCACCCACAGCTGGGGCCGGTGGAAATTGGCGGCTGGCAGCGGCTGCTGCGCAATAATGCGCCGCCGCAGTTGCTGGAAGAGACCTGCGCCAAAATGGCCCAATACCTGCTAGCCCACGCCCAAGCCGCCCCACAACTGCGCGCCCAATTCCACCAAGTGACGCAGGTCAGCAAGGGAGTGTTCCGCATTGCGGTGGCAGCGCGCAACGACGGTTACCTGCCCACCAATGTCACCGACCAGGCGCTGCAGATGAAGGCGGCAGATCCAGTAGAGGCGCGCCTTCACCTGGGCGAGGGAGACCAACTGCTAATGGGCAGCCAACGCGAAGAGCTGGGCCATCTCAGCGGACACGGCGGACGCCGCAAGGTAGAGTGGGTCGTGCGTTTCGCCGGCGCGCCGCAGGCCGAGATTGTCGTGGCGTGCAAACGCGCCGGTAGCGTGCGTCTGAATCTGACCGACGCGTTGGACGGATAGCTTTGCAAAAAATGATTCACATCGGATGGCCGTGTCGCCCTACCTATTGAACGAAGATCAACTTTCCTGGCCCAACGCCGATTTTATAGAGAGGGCTGTATGCGCAAGCGCGACACCTTGTTGACCCTGGCTTTGCTCGCCGGTATCGCCTCCTTATTCTGGGCCGAAGAGGCCCGAGCCCAGGATTGGACCGGCGTGCCCATACCGGCTGAAGCGGACGAGGGCCTGGTCTGGCAATTGCAGGAAGCCTTTTCCGACGACTTCAACTATACCGGCAAGGGTGCCGCCTTCGCCGCCCGTTGGCGCGACACCTATATCAACACCTGGATCGGGCCCGGCCTAACCGAATGGGCCGCCGACCACTCGGTCATAGGCGGTGGACATCTTGTTATCAACGCCTCGCGCAAAGCGGGTACCAAGAAGGTCCACTGCGGCGTGGTGACCTCGCCCGTGCCACTGATTTATCCCGTCTTCATGGAAGCCAGTATACAAGTTAGCGGCCTCGTGCTATCGTCCAATTTTTGGCTGCTCAGCGCCGACGACCGCCAGGAGTTGGATATCGTTGAGACCTACGGCAGCGACCGCTCGGAGTGGTTCGCGCAGCGGATGTCGACCAATTACCACATTTTCGAACGCTCGCCGGAAACCAACGAAATCCTGGCCAACCACAACGACCAGCAGTTCTCCACCTTGCCCGACGGGGCACCCCTGCGCCAGGGTTTCCATCGCTTCGCCGCCTATTGGAAAGACCCCTGGCATGTGGACTTTTTCCTCGACGGCGTGCTAGTGCGCCGCCTGCGTCGCGACGGCATCACCGATCCCGAAGAGGACAAGGGCCTGTACCGGCCGATGTTCCTGATTATCGATACCGAGGACCACGACTGGCGCTCCGACCAGGACATTGTCGCCAGCGACGAGGAATTGACCGATGAAAGTATCAACAAAATGCGAGTGGACTGGGTTCGCGTCTACAAACCGGTCGAGGCCAACGCCCCTTCAGCCGCCCCGGACCAAAGTTGGGGCCAGGTCAAACAGTCCAAGCAGCGTAGCAATTAATCCACCCAACCAGAGCCCCATCTGCACAAACACCGAGCCATCCCCTTATCTTTAGCACCAGGGAATACGTTTTTTATCTTTTTATTTCGACCAGAAAGGGATTTAATGCGCGTACTTATCATCGGCGGCACCGGCATCATCAGCACCGGAATCACCCGCCTACTGGTCGAGCGCGGCGACCAGGTCGTGCTCTACAATCGGGGCCGCAGCGCCTCGCAAGTGGCCGGCGGCTATACGACCATCACCGGCGACCGCAAGGATTTCTCCGTTTTTGAACAGCGAATGCAGGAAGCGGGCACTTTCGACTGCGTTATCGATATGTTCTGCTTTGCCCCGGCCGAGGCCGAAAGCGCAGTGCGCGCCTTTCAGGGCCGCACGGCCCAGTACATTTTTTGCAGCACGGTGGACGTCTACACCAAACCCGCCGCCGCCTATCCCATCACCGAAGAGGCCGAGCGACTGCCGTCGGAGACATTCTCCTACGCCTACAATAAAGCCCGCTGCGAGGAGCTGCTCTTTGCCGCCCACCAACGCGGCGATCTGGCCGTGACCAGTATCCGCCCGGGGCATACCTACGGCGAGGGCGGCAATAACCTGATTCACCCCTTCGGCTTTGGCAATTCGTATATTGACCGCATGAAAAAGGGCCAGCCCCTTATCCTGCACGGCAACGGCACCTCCTTCTGGCCTACCTGCCACCGCGACGATGTCGCCGTGGCTTTTGTCGGCGCTATAGGCAACGACAAGGCCCTGGGCCGGAGCTACCACGCCGCCGGTGAGGAATGGATGACCTGGGAACAATACCACCAGCGTCTGGCCACGGCCATCGGCGCACCGGAGCCGAACTTTGTCTACATCCCCACCGATGTGCTGGTGCGCATGGCCCCGGGGGCGGCGGCCTGGTGCCAAATGAATTTTAGCTACAATAATCTTTTTGATAATACGGCGGCACGGGAGGATCTGGGCTTTCGCGTCACCATTCCCTGGGTCGAAGGAGCGCGCCGCAGCGTGCAGTGGCTAGAGGACAACGGCCGCCTGGAAAAAAGCGCGGACCACCCGACCTACGACCGCATTATTGAAGTGTGGCAACAGGCCGTGGACGATCTGCCGGACGTGACAAAATCGTAAACTGAGGACCATTGAATAGCGAGAAAGGCCGACCAATAATGACCGTAGAGCAATGGGGTGCCTTCGAAGCCAGCTTCGCCGGACCCAGCACGGGCAATCCCTTTACCGAGGTAGAGCTGAGTGCCGTCTTCCAATGCGGCGACCGGCAAGTCACCGCGCCCGGTTTTTACGACGGCGACGGGGCGTACAAAATTCGCTTTATGCCCCAGGTGCAGGGCGAGTGGACTTTCACCACCAACAGCAATACAGCCGCACTCGACGGCCAGAGCGGCGCTTTCGAATGCACCCCACCCACCCAGGGCAACCACGGCCCAGTGCAGGTGCGCAATACCTTCCACTTTGCCTACGCCGACGGCACCCCTTATTTCCCCTTTGGCACCACCTGCTACGCCTGGGCCCACCAGGGCGACGCGCTCGAAGAGCAGACCCTGAAGACCTTGGAAACCGCCGGCTTCAACAAAATGCGCATGTGCGTCTTTCCCAAGGACTACATCTTCAACAAAAACGAGCCGGTGTATTACCCCTTTGAGAAAGATGCCGACGGCGAATCGGATTTCAGCCGCTACGATATATCCTTTTTCCGCCACTTCGAGCAACGCGTGGCACAGCTGGGCCAGCTGGGCATTGAAGCCGATATCATTCTCTTTCACCCCTACGACCGCTGGGGCTACGCCAATATGCCGCACCAGCAGGACTACGCCTACCTACGCTACGTGGTGGCACGCCTGGCCGCCTTTCGCAACGTCTGGTGGTCCATGGCCAACGAATACGATTTCATGCTGCGCAACAAACCCATGCCCGTCTGGGACCGCTTCTTTGAAATCGTCCGAGAGAACGACCCCTACGGCCATTTGCGCTCCATCCACAACGGCAATTTCGACGCCAGTTACGACCATACCAAAGAGGATGTGACCCACGCCTGCGTGCAGCATTGGGACGTCAAGCGGATGCGCCAGTGGCGGGCTATGTACGGCAAACCCGTCATTGACGACGAATGCGAATACGAGGGCAATATTAAGCGCAACTGGGGCAATATCTCGGCCCGCGAACTGGTGCACCGTTTCTGGATTAGCCTTTGCTACGGCGGCTACGCCGGCCACGGCGAGACCTATGAACACCCGGAGGATATTCTGTGGTGGTCCAAAGGCGGGGTGCTGCACAGCAACAGCGCGCCGCGGTTGGCTTTTCTGCGCCGCCTGGTAGAAGACAGCACTACTGAGGGCATTGAGCCCTTTGATGAGGGCTACCCCTGGGACCGAACGGCGGCGGGGCACTGCGACGGCGACCGCCTAATCTATTTTGGCGAACACCAGCCGCGCCATTTTGAAGACGGCCTACCCCGGGAAGGGCGCTACCAGGTGGATATTATCGACACCTGGGGGATGACACTGGAAACCCTGGAGGGCACCTTCGAGGGCAAAACCGAGATCCCCTTGCCGGGTCGGCCCTATATGGCGATGCGCGTGCGCATGGTGAAGTAGCGGCGACTTTTGGGATTTCTCACACTTTGTCCCACTCGCAGCGGATGGCGATGGACCTGCATCACGGCTCCCAGAGCCGCAGCCCCTGTACCTTGCTGAAATGATGGTCAAAGGTAATCAGGACCGCGCCGGTCTCAATGGCCTGGGCGGCTAGCCAGACGTCGTTGATGGGTATGGGCGTACCCGCTCTCTTCAACTGATCCTTGAGCAGACCGTACACCTCGGCCGTATCGGCAGACAATTCGGGCAGGCGCACCGTGGGCTTGGTCAAAAACTCGGCCAGCCGCGTCCGATTTTCCTGCAGCTGCGTCCCGCCGCGAAAACCAGCGTGTAATTCGCCGAGTACGATAATGGACATAAATACAGTGTCGGCCCGGCCCAGGACTTCAAGGACGCGCTCGTCACCGCTCCACAGGGCACTCAATCCATTGGTGTCCAGCAGGGCTTTCACTGCCAATCCTCGGGGTCTACTTGGCGCTGGGTCAAGTGGTCGAATTCAGCCTGTTGGGCGGCATCCCATACCCCACATTGGTCCAAAAAGTCCGCTTTGTGGCTGACCGGTTCTTCGCCCAGGACCTGCTGTAAAACGCCGGTTATGGTTTTGTTGAGGCTTTTTTTTTCGGCGGCGGCCTTTTCCCGTATTTTTTGCGCGAGCGCGTCGTCCATATGGATAGTAAGGGATTTCATCGTTTTATCCTCATAATTATGATTCACTATAAGTCGTAATTATAGTTCAAAAATATACTAGGGCAAACGCTCGGTTTGGAGCCACACCAAATCGGACCCGTTTATCTATTCATTCGGCTTGCCCGGACAAGCTACCATTTTCATCGTCCATTCCGAGTTGACAAAGACTACAAGTTCAATTTCTTTAAAGGCCAATTTGGTAGCCTATCTCAGCGCAGTGTTGAGGTAAATCTGTTTTCGCCCTTACAGCAGTATAAGCTCGGGGGAGCGGCCCGCTAATTAGCGGGTGAGGGTTCGAGTCCCATTGCGATTTGGTTCTACAATGAGCCAAATCGCAATGGGACTTTTTTGTTTGGGCATATATTGCATGCATCCACCTTTTAACAGGACGGGACTATGAATGAAGCAAGTTTGTGGCGTTTCGAGATCGCCCAGAAGATCGCCTTTGTTTTTGCCCAAACCCCGGGCGTCGAGGCCATTCAGCTGGGCGGCTCGGCAGCCCACGGATGGGCGGACCCATACTCCGACACCGAGTTGGGGGTTTTCTGGCGCGAACTGCCCACTGTCCACCAGCAAATGGCCATGCTGGCCAAGGTGAAGGGGCGGCCCCGCTTTGGAAAAATATACCCATTCAGGCACCCCGACCCCTATGAGCCGGGCGGCGGCTACAGTCCTTTTTTGGTTGGCCGAGCCCCAGAAGGCAATGCCGGGATCGACTATCCAGCCTCGGAAAGCGGGTATCCAATAGAAATGGAACAAGACACGGTTGCAGGGGCGGAACAATGCCTGGTAGACGTCATCGATAACTTTGACGCATCGGTGCGCAGACAAGGGCTTTTGGCCTTTATCCAAACAGGTATACCCCTGCACGGAAAAGCGCTCATTGAAAAATGGCGACAAAAGATAGCGGTCTATCCCGATGAATTGGCGACAAAAATAATCCACTCCAAACTAAAGTCGCTGCGGTGGAAATTGTGGCAACAGGAAGTGTGGGTCGCCCGCAACGATGTCCTGGCTCTGTATAGGGAGATGGTGGAGATTGAGCGCGATCTGGTGGAATTGCTGTTGGCGCTAAATCGAGTGTATTACCGCGCCGACATCAAGTGGATCGATCGCGCTATCCAGCCCTTGCCCATCAAGCCGGCAGAGCTGTCGGCGCGGCTCAAGCAGGGATTCCAAATGCAGCCCAGCCAAGGGCTAGAGCACCTGCGGCAACTAACGGCGGAGACGTTGGATTTGGTTGCCGAGCACAGCCCTGGAATCGATGCCTCGGTGCTGGAAACCACTCTGAGTCCATGTTGGCGAACCTGGGAAAATCCGCCGGAAGACTGGCAGGTGGAATAAACTAGGGTCCGTTGGATCGGAGATAATCTTGCCGGACGGCCGCAGCTTTGGGCGTGGCGGTGGGCGAACGGCGCTGATCGGCTAGGGCGGTATCGATACCACGACCGGCCCGTCTTCCAGATCTATTCCGCGCCCACTTATACCTGGCTGAGGAGACATTGACCGAATCTTTCGCACCAGCGGTGCCGACGAAGTAGATATGTTGATTATGGATAAACTCGATATGCTTGCTATTCAGTTGGGTAAATCTCTCAGCCATTATTGACTCCCTTGTATAGTTAAATGCTGTTCTCGACGTTTTTGACCAAGGCCCAGATATTGACCATGGTGGCCACGTAGAGGTCGGGCCCCTTGCCGCCGTCGGGTGCCATCCACTCGACCACCCCTTCGCTCTGGTACACGTCCAGCAAATCGGCAAAGGTGCGCCGTGCCAAGGCCGGATCGACTTCCTGCAGCGCCTCGATCAGCCAGCCGGCAGCCGTGCCCCAATAGCCGCCGTTCTGGTAGGTGTCGGCCGCCACGGGTAGGAAGGTGCGCTCCCAGTGCTCTGGGGCGACCAAGTGGCGCACCTGACCGCGATAGACAATGGCGTCGTACTGTTGGGCCAGCGTGTAGGCGGCGCGTTGCCGAGATTGGGCCGATCCCAGCCCGTGGGCTACGGCAAAGGCGTTGCCCCAGACATCAAACTGACGACAGACTTCACTAGCGGCCCGATAAAAACCGCCCTCCTCATCCCACAACAAAACCAAACCTGCTTCGGTTTGGGCGGCCCGGGCGCGCCACTGCTCGGCGGCGGCAGGGTCCAGGGTGCCCATTTGTCGACAGGCAATGATGTAGAGCAGGGAACAGAATAGATCGTGTCCGCCCTTGCCTACGGTATCTTGGAATCCGTAGGTGCACGAGGGACGCTGGGCGTCGTTGAATACCAGCCCCCGATTGCGCGGGATAAATTCCAGCCCCCGGCGCAACCCCGGCAGCAGGGAACGGACAAAATCGCCGTCACCGAAGTGGTAGTGGTAGTGGTATACCAGGGAGACCATGAACATGCCGTTGTCCAGGGCCGGCAGCACACCCAACGGATTGTCGACGGCGCCGGGGTGGTACAGGGGCACCAGATTGCGGTTGACACGATCGGGGATGGCCCCGTCGGCGCGCTGGCCGGCCAGCAGGACTTGGATAGCGGCGCGGACGTCTTCCGAGCGTAAAAATTCGTGGCCGTGTTCGACCAGATAGGCAAAGTCGCGAGTCCACAGGGCGCCGTAGTGGCCAACGCCGTCGGGCGTGAACAAGGTGGTACCGTCGACGGCGGTGACACGGCAACGATCAATAACATCGGCGCATTTGGTCTGAACCCAAGATTCCATGGTCCGACTCCGGTGTAATACTTAGGTTGACTTCACAACGGACCAGCGGCCGTGCCCTGACAGAAGTGGTCGGGAAGCCGCCAGTAAGGTATGTTTGCAGGAACGCGATCTCCAAGATAAACGATAAACATAAAGCCAGCCCAGAAAACAGCCTTCAACCCTTTATCGGCCAAGACAACGATGATCCTGCAAACTCTGCCCGATCCCTACCCCCTCGCCTCCCAGGCGCTCAACCAATTGCTGGCACTGGGCGGGGCATACAGCCCGTCAATCAGCCACTTCGAGGGACACAGCAACCTCAACGCCAAGCAATTTTTCCTCACTGGATGGGCCCAATCCGACCAGGTCGTCAGCTGGCGGATCCGGACCCCGACGCCGGGGCCCTATCGCTGCGCCTTGCTGCTCAATAGCGCACCGGGTCGCCAGCTAATGGTACAAACGGACCGCGGCACCCAGATCGTCACCGTCCCCAACCACGGCTGGCAGCGGCTAGAGGCCGAGGCTCCCATCGATCTAGCCGGCACCGATCGGATCCGCCTGCGCTTGGTGGAAAGCGTGGAACCGGCCGTCGAGCTGAAGAGCATTGAACTGGTACACCAGGGCGAGGCGCCGCGCCTGGCAGAACGGGTGCGGCGTTTCAGGGGCGATGCCTCCTGGATGAAGGAGGCCGGCTACGGCATCATGGTGCAGGTGGGCGGCTGGAGCTATCCGGCTACGGGCGACAAAAAGCCGTGGCCGGGCTTTGCCGAGACCTTCGACGCCGAGGCCTTTGTCGACAGCATAGCGGCTATGGGGGGCCAGTATCTGGTCTGGAGCGCGACCTGGTGCGACTACCTATTTCCCGCCCCTAGTGCGGCCATCGCCCAGATCTTGCCCCAGCGGGTGAGTCGCCGCGACCTGATCGACGAGCTCATTGAGCACTGCCGGCGGCGCGGTATTCGCTTTGTGCTGTACTACCACCTGGGCCACGACCAGCCCGAAGTGCTGCTGGCCAAGGGGTGGCAGGCAGGGTGGGACCAGGACGGCCGCGACCGCAGCGCCTGGTTAGATTGCGAAGAAGACATATTCCGCCAAATCGGCCAGCGCTACGGCCGTGGGCTCGATGCGATTTTCCTCGACGACGCCTGCTGCTGGTACCCGGCCAATTTCGAATCGCTGGGCGCCGCCTTAAAAACCGGCTATCTCGAGCGGCTGATCGGTTATAATTCGTGGATTTTACCAAGCCACACGCCCTTCCAGGACTTTTACTGCGGCGAGGGTTTTACCGGCGCGGCAACGCCCTGGCCCCTGGAAGACGGCGTCATCGCAGAAGGACCACAACAGGGCCTGCAGATGTGGGGCTGCTGTATTTTCGACGGGCCCGATTGGGGCGTGCACCGACCCGAGACCCAGATAGACCCACCCCGCGACTGGACGGTCGACAAAATCGCGGCCATGGTGCCCCGCTTGGAACAAGAGCGCTATTCCATGGTCTTCAATCTGCTCGCCTACGAAGACGGCCGCTTCGCGCCGGACTCGTACCATCTGCTGTGCCAAGCAGCCCGGCGATTGGGCCGAGCCTAATTATTCCGCCTCCTCCAACGGTCCATCGTAGGAATCGGCCGCCGCTTCGCCGCGCGCTTTGATTTGCTCCAGACTGCGGGCCAGCTCCCGGACAATCTGCGGCTGCTGGGCATAGTAGTTGTGGCGCTCGGAAATATCGTCCTGCAAATTGAATAACTCACCCGGCAGATCGTGCTCGGCATAGCCCCGCTCGGTCTTGAACCAGTCCGGCTCGCGGTTGTCGTCGCCGGATGGAGCATCGATAAAGACCCAATTATCGCGCCGCACGGCAAAGCGGCCCGAGGCGCTGTGGTGCACCGCCGAACGCCGCACCGGCTGGTCTAGCTGGCCCTGCAAGAGGGGCAATATGCTGATGCTGTCCTCGGCCGTATGGGCGGGCAATGCCGCACCGGTTATCTGTGCGCAGGTAGCGATAAAATCGCCCAATAGGGCAAGCTGGTCACAGACCGCCCCGGCCGGAGTTACACCCGGCCAGCGGGCGATAAAGGGCACGCGGTGCCCCCCTTCCCAGGTATCGCGCTTAACCCCGCGCAAATGGGCCATGCTGTAGTGGCCGAATTGCCGCGCGTGCTCATAGGAACCACCCGCCGCCCCAGCACCGCATTCGGGGCCGTTGTCGCTGCTAAAAATCAGCAGCGTATTATCGGCCAAGCCCCGCTCGTCGAGGGCCTCCATGATTTGCCCCACCACCCAGTCGACTTCGCAGACGAAATCGCCGTACAGGCCCGCCCCGCTCTGACCGACAAATTCGCGGTTGGGGACGATAGGGGTATGCGGCGAAGTCAGCGGCAAGTACAGAAAAAAGGGCTGGTCGCCGGCCCGAGCGATATAGTCACGGGCCCGGCGGACAAATTCGGGCACCATCTCCTCCAGCTTCCAATCCGGCTTCATAGCCCCGGGCAAACCGAACATTTCCTCGGGCTTTTGCGCTGTCGGGGCGGCGGCCAAAAGGTCCTGCTCAAACCAAGTATAGGGCGGGAAATTGGGCACATCGACACCAAAATATTCGTCGAAGCCGCAGGCCAACGGCCCCCCGCCCATGGGTCGGCTATAATCGATATTTTGCTCCAGAGCCTGGCGCTGGTCTCGATCCAATTGGCCGATAGGGGCATCGCCGCAGGCTGGCTGGCCGTCTTTGGTTGCCCATTCCCAACCCAAATGCCACTTGCCAATACAGGCGGTCTGGTAGCCCTGGTCACGCAGCAAACTGGCCACCGTGGGTCGGTCGGCTTCAATCAGCGGCGGGTCCCAGGGCCACAGCACCCCGCTTTTCAGCGGCGTGCGCCAACAGTAGCGCCCGGTGAGCAGGGCGTAGCGACTGGGCGAGCAGACACTGGAGGCGGCGTGCGCGTCGGTAAAACGCATGCCCTGGGCGGCGAGGCGGTCCAGATGCGGGGTGGAAATTTTGCTGTCGGGGTTATTGCAGCCCATATCGCCGTAGCCCATATCGTCGGCGAGGATAAAGATGATATTGGGTTTGCCCTGGTTCATGGTAGATCCTTTGGGATGGGTTGCAGATATGCGACGACTGGCCCCCACTAAGAGGTGGCTTCAATGTACTACAACTCGTCCTGCCACTGGCGGTACAGTTCTTCAATTTCGCCGCGGTCGACGTAAGGTTTGTAGATCAGGCGGCTGCGCAGTGTGCAGGTGGTGCCAGCGCTGGCCCGGTCAATGATATACTGGAAATCCCAGGCCGGGTTGTAGAGCCGTTTGTCAGGGTTGTGGCCGCCGCCGGTGGGCGACATGCACAGCCGCACCGGGGCCTGCTGGTCAAAGAGCTGCAAGTAGAGCATAGAGCCGTCGCCCGGACGGCCAAACATCAAGGGGGTGCTAAAGCGGCGCTGGCTGATAGAATGGGCCAGACTGCCGGCATTGTAGCCGGTGCCGCCGTCGCCCCAGGTGGGCTCGTCGAGGGACGCGTGGCAGACCGAATTGCCGCCGCCTTTGCCGTGGGCGTCGGGACTGAGGGCCGACCAGGTATCCCTATCATCGATAAATTGCAGGCCCGGCCATTGGGGGGCGTTGATATAACTGGCCCAGAAAAAACCAAAGCGCTGCCCGGCCCGGGGCGGCCGCTGCAAGGTGGCGCGAAAGGTCATATCAATGCTGTGCCGTTGCCGCAGCGCAAAGGTGGTCTCCGAGGCGACCCCAGTAAGGGGCGTAGATTCCTGCAGCAGGCGGACCGCCGTATCCGAGAGGCGCTCCAGCTGCATGGGGTGGCGGCGCGGTTCGAATATTTCGCCGCCTTCCTCGCGCATGAACAAATCGTCCATGCAGTGCTCCAGGTTGAGGCCAGCCAAGGAGGGCACAAAGCAATTTTCCGGGGCGTGGCGGCTGCTCAGCGACCAGACGCCATTGTAGCCGGCCCGATGCTGGGCCTGGTCGCCCCGGCCTTCCTCATTATCGCCGACGACAACGGTCAATTCTTCGCTATTTAGCGTGATATGCGGCATGGGCTAATCCATTGGCTGGTGAGTAAGAATAGTATCAACAAGCGGCCCGGCCCCGCAGCAACGGCCTGTTTTCGGGCGGCTCCTGCTGGCGGGTCTGGCTGGGCTGGGCGATGGCGTCCTGGTAGTGGATGGCCAGGGCTCGACGCGGCTGGTCGGTGGTATTGGCCAGGGTGCGGTGCGGCATCAACCCGTGGTGCAACATGCACTCGCCCGCCTCTAGCGGGACGGGCACGGCACCCGTGGCATCCATATCGGGGATGCGAAAACCGTTGCCGCTGGGCCCGGTCTCATGCTCGACCATACGCCGGTGAGCACCGGGAGCGACCCACATGCAGCCGTTGTCGATGGTGGCCCGGTCAAAGGTCAACCAGCAACTGACCACGGCGTTGGCTTTGCCGACGCGGAAATAATAATCGTCTTGGTGCCAGTCAATGGCGTCACCGGTGCGCGGCGGCTTGTACAGGCCCTGGCAAATGACCAGGCGGATATTGGGGCCAATCAGGCTTTCAACCGCATCGAGTAGGCCCTGGTGGCGTACCAGGGCGTCAAATTCGGGGTGCATCAAATGGGCGCAACGCAACTGGTAGACCTCGCCGGGGGTGCCGTCGTGGGCCCGATAGCGCAGCTTGTTAACCTGCTGGCTGGAGTGCTGGGCCCGGTGGTTGGCCAGGCAGTCCAGGTAGATAGCGCCCAGGTTTTGGGCTTGTTCAGGGCTTAGCAGCGAGCCCAGGATGTGATAGCCCTGTTGGTGGTAGGTCTCAATTTGGGTCGGAGTCAACTTCATGGCGTATTCCGTGGATTTGGGGTGCGACGGGGCCGGGTGCTGGCCTTGTTCCTGAGAACCTCAGCAATGACGCCTACTCGGAAGTCTCAAGCCCCATGCCCTGGTGCTGACTGTTGACCGACTCCTGATAGCGCCGGCGGCCCGCCTCGTCAACCCGGCAACTGACCCCCTCAAAGACCATGGCAAAGGCCTGCCGATGGCGCTTGTCCGAGTGGTTGGGATCGGCCCGATGGATGACTTCGCCGTGGTGCACCACCGCATCGCCCGGCTGCATATGCACGGCCACTTCTCCGGCGCGCTCCTCCTCGCCGTAATCGGCGAGACCCTGCGAAAAACCCAGCACCGCGGTGCGCTGGTGCCCCCGGATGCCGCCGCGGTGCGAGCCGGGCGCATAGCGCAAACAACCGTTGTCGTCGTCGACCGGGTCGATAGCCACCCAGACCGAGGCGACATTGGGGGGTGTCAGATTAAAGTAGAAATTATCCTGGTGCGGCGGTGTCGGATGCTGGGTATTGGGCGGCTTATTAAACCACTCGGGTTGCCCCGCTTCGGCCGTTTCGCCGATAAGGGTCTGGGCCAGATCGCACCAGCGCGGCTGATGGCGGTAGTCGTTGAAAAAGGGGTCGTACTCGCCCATACGCTGCAATTGCTTGAGGGTTTCGGGCCGGCCTTTGTCCTGGTAAAAGGCGGCCTGATCGGGCAGGGTGGGGACAATATCGCGGATATAGCGGGCGACATGATCGGTCAGAGTGCCCAATTCGTCGGGTGGCAGAAAGCCGCGCACCAGGGCGAAGCCGTCGCGGTCGTAGGCGGCTTTGTACGTGGTATAGTCGGTCATGGTGGGGCTCCTCTGTGATTGCTATTGGAGCCATTCGATCTTGCAATCGGCTGGCCTGGAAGACGGTCGCCTCAAATGTAAGCGAATCTCCGTTCCCAAAGCCAGCGCAGGCCGGATACTGTTCTGCAATAACGGGTAATTCAAGAGTGCGCGGATTGATGCCTTGAGCGAGGACGAAATCGAAGCCGCCGCCCAAGCCGATCCGGACAGTCTCCTAGTAGAAGACTGCGATATGGCCTCTTTGCAAGTGATCATGCCGAAAGCAAAAAAATCGATCTCGCTGCGCGTTGACCCGGATGTTCTTTCTTTTTTCAAGGCAAACGGCAAAGGCTCTCAAACCCGCATGAATGCGGTATTGAGAGCCTATATGAACGCGCAGAAGACTGGTCAAAAAGCGTAGTAGGGTTGGAGGACCTAACTTTTCTGAATTTTCAGTAGCGGAAGACGAACTATCCCTATAAAAGCTTGCGGAATTCTTCTACGGTCAATCCAGCATCTCTCACAATTCCACCCATAGTAAAGGCATTTATAGGATTATTTCTTGGAATGGTAAGAATGCGCACACCGTCCGTCATTATAATATGCTTGCCTTGTCGAGCGATCCGAAAACCTACTTTTTCTAGTGCCCGAACCGCATCCAGATGCCTGATTCCTGGTAGTTTGGGCATATCTCTATACGGCTAACTCGACCTCTCTCACCTCTTCATCCTGTAGCAGATCATCGACCACATCAAGATACTCACGAATAGCCACTCTGATATTAATTAAAGCCTCTTCCTCAGTTGAACCTTGAGACCAGCATCCGGGTAAGCCGGGTACGGAAATGCTAAAGCCTTCGTCTGATTCATTAAGTGCTATTTTATATTTCATGGGTGACTCCGTGGGATGGGGGAAGTCTATTGGTACAAGCATATGATTAGGCTATAACGAAAGCAAATCCAATTTGGTAGACCCGAATACCGGCAGGCACTATCCTAGTTCAAGCGGCCGCTGGACTAGGCTTTCTTAACTTTCTGCTAACTATACATATTTATCAAAGCCCGCATTCACAAACTTTCCGATTCACGCTACAAGTACGGCACCAATTCAGCCAACGACGAAATCTCCACGTCGGGCTGTGGCGCGTCTGGGCTCCGCTCCGCCCCATCGCGGTTCAACCACACGGCGGTAAGACCGGCCGCATTGGCCCCGGCGACATCGGTCTCCAGATTATCGCCCACATGCCAGACTTCCTTGCCCACTACCCCCAGTGCTTCAAGCGCAGGGGTAAACGCCCCGATATCGGGTTTGGCCACACCCAGCTCGCCCGAAATGGCCAAGGCGCTAAACCAGCCGGTCAGGCCCAGCGTCTCTAGTTTCTCGCGCTGGGTATCCGAGGCGCCGTTGGTCACCAATGCAACAGGTATACCCGCCCGTTCCACGGCGGCCCTGAGTTGGGCCACATCGTCAAAGGGCCGGTAGGTATCCTGCATGAACCGCCCGTGGAGTTCACCCGCGCGTTGGGCCAGACCCCCATCATCGCAGCCGCAAGCCAACAACGTCTGGCGCCATAGCTGGCCCGTCAGTTCGACACCGCTGATGCGACCTAGGGTCCAATCGTCAACCTGTTTCATGCCGTAATCTTTGAATACTTTGCCGTTGGCCTGGTGGAGTTGGTCGGCATCCAAGCCGGGGCCAACCCGCGCCAGTTCCTGGCAAGTCCGGACAATCGACTGATGGAATAGGCTACTGTCGAGCAGGGTAGAATCCAGGTCGAGAAACAGCGCCCTAACGTGTCCCATCCCAACGCCCTTTCACTCGTATTGCCGCTGGCGCTGATTGCAGCGAGGCCGGGTAGCCGTTGGTCCGGGCCCGCTCTTCGACCAGGCCGCGCAAATGCCGGGTCTCCTGGTCTCCCAACGCGTTGCGGACAATCAGATAGCCGTCGTCTTTGTAGTCGGCCAATTGCTGGGCGGTAAAATCGGTCATACGTATATCTATCCGCTCAATCGAATTCGGACGAGTGCTGAAAGGAACGCACCGGAAACCCATCGCCCCCGGGCACTTTGGCTTCCGGGTTATGACGGTGGCTATCCGTCCCGCGCGCCATAGAACTTTCAAAGGTGGGCCAGACCCCCAGATCGCATTTGACCTGAGTCGGCGAAAAACGCATGGTCAGCGACGCGCGGATACCGTCGGACTTATTGACCCCCGAGCCGTGCGCCAGGGTATCGTCGTGCAGACAGATCTCGCCGGCCAGGGCTTCGAGGGGGGCAATGCGGTCGGCGTCGATTTGGTCGGGGTCTAGTTCCTGGCCCAATAGATAGCGATCGCCGTCAACCGTATGGTGCGGCATATCGCCCTGCTTATGACTGCCGCGCACCACCTCCATGCCGCCGTTGGCGGGGGTGCAATCGTAAAAGGCCACCGAGACGGTGACCGTCTTTTTCGGCTTCAAAGGCCAATACTGTGCATCCTGGTGCCAGGGCACGACTTTGCCGTCGCCCGGATATTTGACAAAAAACCCGCCGCCCCACTGGTAAAAATCGGGACCGATAAGGTCCTCGACGTAGTCTAGGATAGCCGGCGTTCGGGCCAAATCGTGGATCCAGCGGTTGGCCTTATGCCACATATTGAGGCCGCTAATGGCGATGCCCTCGGGCAATAGCGCCTCAAATTCGTGCAAGCGGCGTTGCAAGGTGGGCACCGCCGCCGGGGCAAAGAGAGGCAAGCGGGTGAGATAGCCCCACTCCTCAAACTGTTTTTTTTGCTCGGGGCTCAGGCGTCGGGCTGCCGGACTAATGGATAGATCTGTCATGGTAGTCACCCTTGGTTTACAGGTGGAAAGTCCCGCTAAAGAAAGGGCGTGTGTGGGAATCCGTCCAGTTTGGCAGGACTCAATGGACGGCTAAGGCGACCTAGCCCAGTTCGAGGGACGCCAACCTGAAGGATCCCGACCTTCTGTGTCCAAGCTAAGGGTGCAGCCAACGCCCCAACTTATCGGTTGTCACTGTGAAAGAGGACGGCCACCTTTAGCTTGGCCATAGAATCCCAGCAGAGGTACGATGACCGACCGACATTTAGATGCCCATGTCAGAGCGGCAATGAGCCAAGAGATAGTTTTAGCCGCGGCTCGTCATTTTCAGCTTGGCCATGTGGTCCGTTGCAAGGATATCGAGGAGGGACTCAACCTCAACGTCGATCTCAAATGCGCCTCGGGCCGTTTTCTGCTGCGTGTCTACCACCGCTGGATGACACCGCAGCGGATGGCCTGTCTCCACACAATTAGACGAAGATTGCGGCGCGAAAATTTTTGCGTGCCAGAGCCTATTGGCTGGGTACACTGCGGCGAATTGGGATTGGACCTCAACCGGATCATTGAGCTTGAACGGTATATCCCTCACGAACGCTCTGAATATACCTGGGCTTATCACGAGCGCGTCTTCCCACTACTGGGACGACTACACGATACCCTTACTGATATAGTTGGAGATATAGACTACGTAGCCCCCCAATTTCACAACTACGCTCTACCCGCCAAGATGCTCCAGTGGCTCGAAGGTACAGAAGCCAAAGTTCGCGCCACATCTCCAGAGGACGGTGTCGATATTGAGGCCGCCTTGAAGATTTGTTGCCGCACCAGGGACCTGCTGACGGTACTAGACGAATGGTGGAATATACAGGGGGCCGCCTTGCCCAAGCGCCTTGTACACGGCGACTACAATACCGGGACCAATGTCTTAATACTAGAGGACCAGTCAACCGCAATTCTCGACTTCGATTTCGTCGATATCCATGAAAGGGTCTTCGAAATCGCCTACAGTATGTTCTTTGCCGTGGGCCGTCTGGAATGGGGCAAAGGACTGCCGCAGAGAGATTGGTCGCGGATAACCAGAAGTGTAGAGCTCTACAACAGTACCTGTAAACAGGCTTTCACCGAGCAAGAATGGGCCTCTTTGCCTTTTGAATTTGCTCGGGTGCCGCTCTATTGGGTGGCTACCGCCGGCTTTAATCCAGAGCCGGGTAAAAAGGTACTTGAAGAGGCCAAGGGCGTTGAAGAATCGTATTGGGTCATGGAGCATTTACCGGACTTAATAATCCCGTAAAATCAGCCCCTCTTCTCCCAGGCGATCGGCTGCAAACAGTTGGCAATAGGCTGGGAAACCAGGTCCATTCAATAACCACCCAGCCAAGGCACGGGAAGGAATAATACAGATGGATTCTCTTGCAGATAGGATAGGCGAACAATTCACATTCGCCTCTAAGGTGCTGGACGAAGAGAGACCCTATTGGGTCCATTTGCCCGCCTCCTACAACGACGCCTCTACCCAGCAACGCTACCCCGTCCTGTATCTCCTCGACGGCGGCGGCCTGTTCCACGCTACCACCAGCGGGGCGGTGCCGTTTATGAGCCACAGCAACCAAATCCCGGAGCTGATTATTGTCGCCATTGCAACGACCAACGGCATACGGGATTTGACCCCGACCCATTCGCAAGTCGGCGCCGACGGCAGGGATCGGCCCGCTTGGACCGATAGCGGCGGGGGCGGCACCTTCCTGCAATTCCTCGGCGATGAACTGTTGCCAGAAATCGAGTCGAGCTATCGAACGCTGCCCTATCGAATCCTTGTCGGCTCGTCCATTGGCGGTTTATTCACCTTGCAGGCCCTGCTCGATGCGCCGGATATATTTCAGTCGCACATCGCCATTGATCCCAGCCTTTGGTGGGACGACCAGGTCCTGGTGCATAGAGCAGCGCGCGAGTTTGCCGGGGCCCAAGAGCGGCGTGGCGCGGTCTACATTTCGTTGGCCAATAATCAGCAGCAGGTTTTTGGCCCCGTAATGATGCAGGCAGGGCTGGCCTTTGCCCAGTCGCTGGCCGCTGCCAACTCAGGCCGTTTTCGCAGCAGGCATGAATACTTTGAGAAGGAGGACCACGGTTCGGTCTTTTTGCAGAGTCTGTATCACGGGCTGCAATACGTCTTTGACGAGTACAAGCCATCGCTGGCCATTGACCCGTCCGCTTTGGTACAGCACTTCGAACGTATTTCCGCCCGCCTGGGGGTGAAACTGCTTCCCCCTGAAAAATTGGTGCATCAAATGGGCTTTAGGATCGTCGACCAGGTCGTCAACCGCAATCGGCCCGAGGGTCACTGGGATATAGAGACGGCCATTGAATTCCTCAAACTCAACGTCGCGCTGTATCCCAACTCGTCGGCCGCCTGCGATGGTCTGGCCCTGGCCTACTCGTGCAAGAAGGACAGGCCTGCCGCCATTAAGTACTATGAGAAAGCGGTGGCGCTAGACCCGGCCAACCAAGAAGCGAACGAGCAGTTGCAAAAGCTCAGGGCGAAAACAGGCTAGAATACAGTTGAAGTCTGTATCTCTAATGGAATACTGTTTGCCAAGCCCTTTGGAGAAACTGTGAAACGGGCAGGTGCGGAATAATACCCGCCGCCCTTGAACAAGGACGACACAGATGAAATACTACTTTCGCGAGAATGTCCGACGCTACGAAAAGATGACCCAGAAGGGCCTTGAGGAATGGGCCCAATCGACGTACGGGGGGACCGACCTCCACGATTTCTCCTCCCGGCCCTTCCTAGAAAAGGCTCTCCCGCGCCTGCGCTTTGCAACACCCCACCCAACGGCGTTGGAGCTGGGCACAGGCGTCGGCCCGGGAGCGCTGTTTTTGGCCGATCGGGGCTATCAGGTCACCGGCTACGAGCTGATTCCCGAAGCTGTCGAAGCAGCCCGGAAAATTGCCGCCGCCCGCGGTCTGGCCATTCACTACGAAGTGATGGACGTGACTCAGATCCCGCACCAGGGCGAGCAGTTCGATATGATCGTCGATAGCTTCTGCATCAATCATATTGTCTTTGCCCAGGAGCGCCAGGCCGTCTTCGAGAGTGTCAAAGCCCGCTTAAAGCCCGAGGGCTACTATCTGGTCAGCTCTTCGGTGTACGAGTCATCGCGCCACGCTCCGGACAAACAGATTGTCGATGAGCAGACGGGGCAGGCCTACGATATCTACGACGGCGATTGTCTGTACGAGCCAGAGACGGATTACTTTTACGAGCCGCTGGCCAAATACCCTTCAGAGCGCGAGCGGAGTGAGGCGGCAGGCGATACCTTCGTGGTCAACGGCGAGACCTACATTCCCAAACGCTGCTACCGCGACGGCAAGCGGCTGCGGGCGGAGTTGGAATCGTACGGTTTTGAGGCCCTTTGGCAGCAGGGTGAATACGACGAGAATTTGGTCTGCGTCCACCAAGGAAGTGGGGTCGGCTTAGATGATTGATGCAGCCAATATCGAGATCCGCCGTCTTGGGCCGGGCGATGAGCAACGCGCCCTAAAGGCCATACTTGAGTTGAAACCAGAAGACGAACGCGCCGGGCGCCAGCCCAGTCTTTCGCATCTGCAATCCGTTCTCGGCCAGGAGACCAATTATCTTATTGTCGCTTCCCACGGCAGCACCTTGACAGGTTTTCTAACAGCCTACAGAATGCCTTCTTTCACCGCCGACACGGCCCTGATCTACCTGTATGAAATTGAAGTGGCGCCGGCCTACAGGCGCCGGGGTATTGGCAGGCAGATGATCGACCTGCTGAAAGAGCTGGGCCAGTCCAGCGGCGCCGCAGAGATCTGGGTGGGGACCGAAAACGATAATGTCGCCGCCAAGGGGCTGTACCAGAGTACCGGCGGGGTATGTGAAGGGTCGGATAATTGCGAATTTGTCTATGCCCTCGGCAACGAGCCGCCCGTATCGGCCGGTTGAAATTAGCTATACCCCTGGACCGCCCTTGCTACCAAGTCCACAGCGGCCACAGTACCCACCCCAAGCGGGCGAATAAGATGGCCACCAACGAGGCGAAACCACTGGCCATCACGGAGACCAGGACGCTGTTGAGCCAAGACAGGCGCAGGATGAAACAGGCCGCCAGAGTAAAAACGACCGGATAGACCAACAGGCCCAGAAAGGCGTTGGGAATAAAAAGCACGGCTATCCAAGTCAGGCCAACGCCGACCAGGGCGACCCGGAAGCTGTTCTTCCAGTTGCCGTATTCGGTTTCCAGCAACGAGACGGCAAAGCGCACAGGCAGGGTGGTCAGGGCGATCAAGAGAGGCGTCGCCAGCCACCAAGGCAGGACAATATCCATGGCTCAGCCCGGGCTCCCAATACTGTATTGTTCGCGCTGCATCATACTTCCGCCTTGAACGGGGCCAGGGCCTCCTCGTCTACCTCCACGCCCCAACCCGGCCCGTCCGGCACCTCGATATAGCCGTCTTGGACGCGGGGCATAGGGCCCAGCACCTCTATCTGGTCGGCCGGCCGGCGGGGATATTCCAACATTTCGAAATTGGCCGTGCAGGCCCCCAAGTGGACCCCCACCAGGGTGGAAATAGGCCCGTTGGGGTTGTGCGGCAAAACGCGTACGTGATAGGTCTCGGCCAGGGTGGCAATTTTAAAACCCTCGAAAAAACCGCCGCAATGGCACAGGTCGGGCTGAATATAATCGACCGCCTGTTTTTCCAGCAATTCACGGAAACTCCAGCGGGTGTACAGACGCTCGCCGGCGGCCAGGGGAATATTGACGGCGGCGGCGACTTTGGCCATTTCGTCGATATTTTCCGGGGCCACCGGCTCTTCAAAGAAAAAGGGGTCGAATTCCTCAAAGCGACGCGCCATGCGGATGGCCATATTGGGTGACAGGCGGCCGTGGCCTTCAATAAGGATATCGATATCGTCGCCCACGGCCTGGCGGGTGGCGCGGACCCTGTCGAAAGCGGTACGCATCTGCTTGATATCCATGCGCTGTTGGGCCGGCGACAAGGGATCGAATTTTACCGCCTGGAAGCCAGCGTCCACGGCCTGGCGGGCCGAGTCGGCAAATTGCTCGGGGCTTTGGTCGCCAAATAATGTGTGGGTGTAGAGTTTGATGCGGTCGTTGAGTTTGCCGCCCAGCAGTTGGTAGACCGGCACGCCCAGATGCTTCCCCTTGATATCCCACAGCGCCTGTTCGACCCCGGAAATGGCGCTGGTCCAAATGGGGCCGCCGCGCCAGAAGCTGCTTTGGTACAGGCTTTGCCACAATGCCTCAACGGCCATTGGGTCGCGGCCCTGCAAATTCATCTGGCCAATGGCAAAGGCGACAGTGGCCGGGTGGCAGTCGGCGGCCACTTCGCCCAGGCCGGTAATACCGGCGTCGGTTTCTACTTGGACCAGGTAGCCCAAAACGCCGTGGCGCATGGTGTCGATGGGGATGGTGTGGACCTGGGTGATCTGCATGGGATAAGTGATCCTCGTCTAATCGAGAGACAGTTGGCAGAGAACAGTATGCTGGCTGTGCAGGCGGCTTGTCAAAGCGGTCTGTTGCAGGTCGGCTTGGAATCGACTGGGACTAGCCGATTTTCACCAGCGCGACTAACGCCTGCTGTTTGCGCTCGGGCTCTTTAAACTTATACAGATGTTGCGCAAAATGCCCCACCTCTGGGATGGATGGGTCCACCCATTCGGCCTGCTGCATCTGCTCCGGATCGTAGATCGTCAGGATATCGGCACGCAAAGACACGCCGCGAGCCAAGGGCAGCGATTCACGGAAGTGATAACTGAGGGCGCCGAAATAACCGGCACATTCTTCCGCCGGTAGGCCTACGCGCTCGGCCAATTGGGTATCGCCGGCCGTGCCTTCTTCGTCAAATAATTGGCCGTCTTTAATTTGCACGCTGCTGACGTGGAACTCATGATCATAGCCGCCGAAATTCTTCTCTACTTCTTTCCGGTTGGGGTCGTATTTATCGGTCCCTAATTCCAGGATTATATCCCCCAGTTCATCCAGACTCTTGCCGGGGTGCTCGGCCAGAGAGAGCGCCCGGATAAGGTAGGCCCCATCGCCCAACTGTTCTGCGAGTAGATCATCGACTTGTCGTCCAATCTGGATATAATCGGGCGCCTCATCGACGGTGTATTCCGGGAGCGCAATAGACAGCGCTTTCGTCGCCATATAATTCTCTATTTCTATTTGGCATAAAATCAGCGGTGGAAACGTACATAGTTTGCAAAATATAATGGCCACCGATCAACCGCAGGCAACGGCGGTTTTATTTTTTGGGTAACTTCTGTATTAATTGGTGGCTCCTACTCTTGGGAATTGCCGCGCAACTAAAAAGCGGCCTGTCTATACCAAGCGCAACCGAAGGAATACTCAATGAGGAACTTGACCAGAATTAAAGAATCCACCCGGGTCACACACCGGACGGCCCGCCGCTTTCTGCAAAGGTACGCCAAGGAGATACCCCTTGAAGAGCTAGAGCTTATCCCCAGGGTATACGGCGGCAATGTCGTCTTCTATTACGGCGACGACAAGATAGTCAAAGTGGCCAAAAATGGTCAGCGAGCCACGCTTTTAAAAGAAGCCAAGATCTCGCAGTATTTAAATGCCCAGCAACTGCCTGTCGTTTTCCCCGAGCCCCTTATAGTACACCCCAAGGGATTCTACGTTGTATTCTCAAGGATAGACGGCCCAGCCTGGGGAACCGAACTATTCGCCGAATGGGCCCCCGACCAATTGGAGGCGGCCATCCAGGCTCTGGGCTACTTCCTCTCTTATCTACACCAGCACCCATTCCCGGACCAAGTATTGCAATATATCCCCAAGGCGCCCGATCCCTTTGCCGTCCAGTTAAAGCGGATCAAACGGAAAATCCAGTTCGTCGAAGACCATTCCCGAGAATTCGACACCAAGGACTGGGAAAAACAACTAGCCCGCCTGCAGGACTCGTTGCAACAGATCTGGGCCGTGACCCATTGCGACCTTTCCATGGGGCACATAATGGCCGTCCGGGGCAATCCCGAGCAACTCGCCGTTATAGATTTTGCCGACGCGCATATATCCGACCCCTCCATTGATCTTATTGAGCTGGCCATCGAATTGCATTCGGACTTGCCCGAAGACGGTTTGCTGGCCGGGCAGATGATGGAGTTGCTTTTGCAGCACTATCAAACGGACGACCAGGCGATTGCCGAGAAACTTGAGTTCGGGCTGCTCGAATTCCAGATCGGCCGCGCCTATCAGCAGGTCAGGCGGTCGGTGCGACAGGCCGAAAAGGACACGTTGGCCTAGGACCAGGGCCGAAAAGGTTGGTGTCAGACTTGGACCGCCCGTCTACCAAGGCCGTCTTCAGTGCTGTTTATATCCCTTCGCAGGAGGCGGCCCCCCAACCCTCCCACTTATCCCACCCTGCTACCCCCCAACCCAGCAACAACCCCGGCAATATCAGCCAACCCCTCCACCGTTACCGTCGGCTGCACATCCCACGGATCAAATACCGCCGCCGGCGACCGCCGTACCCACGCCGCCCGCATACCCGCACCCACCGCGCCGATCACGTCAAACGGATTGCCCGAGACCAACCAAGCCCGGTCCGCCGCAGTATCTGCGCGTTGGAGAAAATGGCGGTACACCGCCGGATTGGGCTTAAAGGACTGGATCTCATCGGTGCTGACGACTCCGTCAAAAAGCGCTCGAATACCGGCGTGGTTAAGCAGGCCCTCCACCGCCGCGGCGCTGCCGTTGGAAAAAGCAAACAAAGACAACCCCGCAGCCTTGGCCCGCTCTAAACCCACCGCCGCATCGGCAAAGGCGGGCAGCACCTTGTACAAATCCATCAGGGCGTCTTTCTCCGCCCGGCCCAAATCCACCGCCAAAAATTCACAGGTATATTCCAGGGCGTCCCGAGTGCACACGGCAAAATTCTCATAGCGCTGCATCAAGCCGCGGCGAAAGGAATACTCCAGCTGCTTGTCGCGCCAGGTGCGCGAAAACTCAGGCGCCTTCTCGCCGACGTATTGTTGCAGACCGACGAGCACGCCTTGGGTGTCGATAAGAGTGCCGTAGACATCAAAGGCGAGAGTAAGAGACATGGGCATTTTCCAGGGTGGGAGTTATAGTCAACGGGCCAATCTTTTACTACGACCTGCAAATTCAATGCAATACCCTTAGCCAGCCCTTGGGTGGGTTGGCTGGAAGGCGGGCAGTGGGGGCGTGGTGGCGGGGCAGCTGGAGGCCGGGCTGGCGGCGCAGCCGGGTGGGGTAGGGAAGGCCGCAAGCGGGCCTCACTGCCCGCCTGGAAGCCGACCCACCCAAGAGCGTCCAAGCAAATCCGTACTTTTGCCAAACGCTCAAATCTCGTCTAGTTCGACAATGCGCCCCTGCCGCGCCGATTCAATGGCAGCAAAAGCGACCCGAGTGGCCAGCACCGCCTCATCGACCCCGCAGACTACCTCGCCCTGTCCTAGAATCTCGTCGACAAAGCGGTCAATAGCGTGGGCATGCCCCTTGTCGGGCTCGGCGGTGAACTGGCGCATAGGGTCGCCGCTGTCCACCACCTCCTGGCAGGCGGCGGCTTTCTTTTCCAGCCAGCCGGCAATGCCGCCCTGCACGCCAATATCGGGATGGCGGTCGTTGAGGAAGGGATAGGTGATGCGGGCGGGGGCATCTTTTATGCCTGCTGTACGAACCTCGCACATATGGTCGCAGACCACTACGCTGCCGTTGCCCATGGCCTCGTACAATTCCTTGGGATAGCCGAAAGTACCGTTGCCCGACAGGGTGAGAGTGGCCAATTCGCCGCCGTCGTATTTGACCGTGATAGCATGATTGAGCATGCCGGTTTCCATGGCGACTACGGCCACCGGACGGCTGCCCAGAAACCAATTGCAGATATCGGTGAAATGGGTCATTTCAAAAAGCATGGGCCCGTGCGGGGCCTGCGCCTTATCAAAAACCCAGCTCTTCCACGAATACCAATCGTCGTTGATGCGGCAGGTGAAAGTCGCCACCCCGTCGTCGGGGCGGGGTGGGCGTTGGTCGTCCTCGCGGTCCCAGCGCCAAGGGGCGGTTTGGGGCCGCTCCATCTGGTCCCGGAATAGGCGCCGGGCCTGGCGCAGGGCCGGACTGTTGCGGCGATTGTGCCCCACGCAAAAGGGGATGCCGCTGTCGTTGACCAGGCGCTGAATGGCGCAGACTTCCTCCAGGGTCTGAGCCAGCGGCTTCTCCACGTAGATCGGCTTGCCGCATTGCGCTGCCAGCTCAATAACCGGCAGGCGCAATTTTTCGGTGGTGGCCAAGCAGACTGCATCGACCTCCGGGTCCTGGACAGCGGCGCGCCAGTCTTTATTGATATGCAAAGACCCGTGCACGGTCTGACATTCGTGCAACGCCTCGTCGTCCAGATCGCAACAGGTGTGGAGTACGGTCTTGGACGAGGCGGCGATATTGGGAATATGCTGGCTGCGGGCCATGGAGCCACAGCCAATAACGGCAAAACGGAGCGGATTCTCTGACATATTAAAGGGCCTTCTCGGCGGCCACCGTCAAATGCTCAGTGTAAATGGCCGCCCGCCGCTCGGCGGGTATATCGACCATAAAACCCAGTACCCCCGCCAGCAACAGGCCCAGGGCAACCCCGTGCCAGGTCGGGCTGCGGCCTATGAAAATCACCGCCAAGCCGACCACCAGCAACAGCGCCCAGGCTATTTTCAGCTTGATCCAGTTGGCATTGACCTGGCTCATGCGGACCCCCTCCTCCTCCACCGTTTGGGCCGGGGCCTGTTTATGGGCAGCGGCCAGGCGCTGGGTATCGGCCTCGCTTTTCTGGTATATGAACAAGCCGACACCCACCGCGCCGACCCCCAGCACCACCAGCAGGATCAGCAGGCCCCGGGCCACTTCGTTGCTCCAGTGATATTTGCCCAGGGCCCCGCCGATAAGCAGCAAAGACAGGCCAATGGGCAAAGCGTAATAGGCAATGGCTTTCTCGCCTTTGAAATAGGCGGACATATAGTCGATAAATTCCATAGCAAGCTCTGTGTTTGGACTATTCACCCCGAAAATCGGCGTCCTCGGCAATCAGGCAGGGATACGTCGGGGAATTTGTCGCCGACGTCGTACTGTAACGGCACGAAGACCTCCTCTTATAATGGGGATCGATGAGCGTGCGTCCCGTCTCATCTAGCAGTGGGACCGCCGTCCAACAAGGCTTGCAGTGGCCCGGTCAACTGCATAAAGTCGACCTGCATTTCCTCGGCAGGACGCAGGGCTGTATCCCGAGTATACGTCAGACCGAAGTGGAGGTCCATATCAACGCTGTGGGCCCGGCAGAACTGATCCAGGGAAGGCTTGGTCATACTGCCGATGAGAAGGGCGCCTTGGGCGGCGCCCCATTTAAAGTGGGGCCCGTCGCCGCCGCTGTCGCCCAGCAGCGCGACTTTGTCGTTGGGAATGCCGAAGCGTCGCTGCACGGCGGCGGTATGGCGGGGTTTGTCGTCAATTTCGTGCAGCTCGATCACCACGGACGGATCGGAAGACTGGCTCGGAAAACGGATCGTGGGGTTGGCCGACAAAACGGGAATAGGCGGCAGCAGCTTTTTGGCCAGGGCCCGCTGGAAATAGCCCTGCATACCGGTGGTATTGATCATGAATAAGATGCGCCGCGCTGCGCACCACTCGATCAAATTGGCGACGTCGGTATAGGTATTGAAGGTGGCGGCTAGGTAGGCGTCCATCTCATCGGCGCCAATGGCCCCCGGCAGCAAGGACCGCAATTGGACCTGGGCGGCACCCAGGCTTATACGGTTGGCGGTATACTGCTGGAAGATGGATGCCAGGGCAGGACGCAGCTGCGGATGGACAAAGCCCATGCAGTCGAAGGGACCGCAGGGGGCCAGACACTGATTCCAATCGGCCGAGACCAGAGCGCGAAATTTCGGGGTCGCCGTCATCTTATCCCACCTTAAAACCAGTGCACGGCGACGCGTTTGGCCTCGGCGAATAGCTCGCGAAACTGATCAAAGCCCCGGGGCAGGGGGCGCACTTGCTGGTAGCCGGCGAGGAAGGCGGTTTCGTGTTCCTCCCGATCAAAGGTCAGGCGCATGGCTTTTTGCAAATCGGCCAAAAAATAGCCCCAGCCAAAACTCATCATATCGACCAGATAGGGCACAGTGCCCACCACCTGGGTATTGTGCGGCGCCAAATCGGCGGGGACTATACCAAAATCGTCGCGCCCTTCTCCCAGCGTCTCCATGGCAACCAACAAGCGGCGTTCCAGACCCTCAAATTCGGCGATCTGGGCAGCGCTGTAGTCCCTATGCGGCTTGGCCTTTAAGCGCTCCATATACTGGGTGAAACAGCGGCCGTCGTAGCGCCGACAATGATACCAATTTGGCGTCTCCATGGTAGCCGAGACCTGGTGGGCGCGGCCAACGGCGGCTCCGAAATTGCGCGCCAGGTCGACGGTTACGGCTTCTTTCGGCAAGTCCTCCCATACCGGGCCGGCGATCCACTCAAAGACCACCCCTTGGCGACTGGTGCCATCCATGGACGCGGTTTGGATCATCGCACCGTCCAGGCCCGCCACCGGCGTTAAAGTGGGCACCTCGGCCTGACGCAGGCGCTCCAGCCAGTCCATCATGGTGCGAGTCCGGGCCGGCTCGGCATGGCGCGATACCAATCGCAATACATGCCGGGTCCCGTCCTGGTGGACGACAAAAAACAGGCGGTTGGCCGCATCGAAACCGCCGCCGCTAATCATCAATCGGGCGCCCTCAAAGCCCCAGCGTTGGGCCATAGTCTGGGCCCAGCGCCAATCGCCCAGAAAGTGGTCGGCGTTGTCCGGACCAATAATCAGCCAGCAATTGTGGTCGATCATGCGTTGCACGCATTCGGAGAAATAGGCCCGTTCAGTATCGGTCAGGGGCTCGATAGTGGCCAGGGTGGGGGGGTCGACCGCCACTTGGCCGTCGGCATGGCGTACAGCATTGAGCCAGTAGTTGCTGCACTTGGGGCAGTCGAGGCGCAGCACCGGCTCCTTGGGGTCTTTGTAAAAAGCCGGGGCGTCCTTTACTACAAAGGCGACCTCCCGGGTCCGACAGATGGGGCAGTTCATAGTTGGGGATGTGACTGAGCTCATGAGGTCTGCACCTTTCCTAGAGAATCGGTTGCACTCTGGGCGGCTTGCCGCCAGGATAGGTCGGCCGCCTGCAAAAACGGCTGCAGAGCCAGGGCAACGGCCGCGTCGCCGGGGTAGAGGACGGTGGCCAAACGCCCCAGTGAGTAGATCGTATAATCGCTGTCGCCATAGGGCCAATCTGCGACTTGGGCGGCCAATTCTTCAAGCATAAAACCCCGATAGAGACGCAGATAGAAATTCTCCAAATCGAGCATATCCCGACACAAGCGGCGCAGAATCTGCCGGTCGCTGTCCCGGGTCGGTATTTTATAGTGCCAATCCTGCCGACACCGCTGCCATACCTGGGCGATGAAATCGGACCATTCGTCCTTGACGCACTGACGGTACAAGTGGAAGGCCTCGGCTTTGCCGACAATATACTGGGGTGCGGTCAGAGCCAGACGCCCCAGGACAATGGAATAGGCCGCCCCGATCAGCCCTTTGGTGCCCTGTTCCTGCACCCCGTCAAAATCGGCCGCCCCGCGGCCGTCGTAGCCGTAGAATTCGCCGGCCGGGTCGGGATACGCCAGCGGATAGCGCAGGGTCGCCCTTTGCCGCACTTTTAACAAACCGCCCACACCGACCAGCTGGCGGGCGTAGGCCTCCAGAGAAGGCAGGGGAAAGCGGGCGCGGATATCGGCGCCGTAGACCGGCAGGGCGACCAGCTGGAAAAGGGCCCCGTATACCACCCCGGCAAAAGAATCGGGCCAGGGGTCGACATTCAGTTCGACATAGGTCAACCCATTGCAAATATCACGGATTCGGTAAACCTGCTCGGCTTCTTCGGGGCCGAATTCCCCTTTGAATACGGGGTGGATATCAATGTCGCTGGCCGCCACTGCGGTGCCGTTGGCGTAGCTGCCCACCAGGTAATAGCCGTGGATCCGCTCGGGGAAATAATGCTCAAATACGCCCACCACACCCTGGAGAATAGCATTGACGCGGGGGTCTGCCGTCGAGTGAGCCAGGGCGACGGATCCCTGGGCTTGGTTGAACAGGGCGCCGATTTCTGCTTCCAGGACCGAATTGTCGATGAGCCGTCCTCCATCCATTAAAGCGGGGATTGGGCAATGAGGCTAGGACGTATCTGGGACAATGTCAAACGCCGATTGAATATTGGCCCAGGCACAAAATTCAACCCATTCTGTGGGATGTGTTACCGCAGCCAGCCCGGCGGGGTCTACTACGGTGAATGATGAGAATTCACGCAGAAATCAGCGATGGCGACTTGGCCCAGGCGGCAGCCAGCGGCGATATAGCGGCCTTTGAGATCCTTATCGGCCGCTACCAACAGCTATTGTACCGGGACGCGCTGGGCTATCTGGGCTCGCACGACGAGGCCCTCGATGCCGTGCAGGAAGCCCTTATCGGTTCCCTGCAGCGCTTTGGGCAGTTGCGCCAGGCGGTCAAAGTGGGCCCCTGGCTGCGCACCGCCGTACGGCGCCGCAGTCTCAATATGCTGCGGGCCCGGCAGCGGCGGACCCAGGCCCACGCCCGCTACGGCGACAGTCTGGCCGATCGGGTCCTGGCTAGGGATAATGGGACCGACCCGGTTGCCGGCCTCCTCAAAGGCCTGCCCGCCCCCAGCGCCACCGCTTTTCTGCTCCACTATGTCGACGGACTGCCGCTTACAGAGGTAGCACGCGATCTGGACGCCACCCCGGCCAGCATCAAGCAGCGCCTCTACCGCGCCCGCCGACACTTGCAACAGGAGGCTCTGACCATGGCTCGCCAACAAGGCAGCGACTTGCCCGACGATTTTGCCGCCCACGTCGTCGCTCATTTGCTCAAAAGCGGCCGCCACGACCGGCTCCATATGCGCTACCCAGAGGCCCGCGGCCACTTCCGCGAAATCCTCGACCTGGAGCCCCAGCATCCCACCGCGCTGCTCGAATGGGGGCGCACCTACGACCCGTTCAACTGGCCCGATCAGGACCAGGTGGCCGCCCTGCAGCGAGCCGCCCAGACCGCCCCCGATTCCCTCGAAGTGCTGAGCGAATTGGAAGTGGCCTATCGCCAGCCCGGCTATGTCGAGGACTTGGCCCAGCTACAGGGGCGCTTGCTCGATTTGGCCGACCACCGCCTGGCCGCTGATAAAACCGATGTCGAGGCGCTCTACTGCAAGGCCCGGCTGCTGCGGGGCAAGCAGGATTTTGCCGCGGCCCTGCCCCTGTTGCAGGCCGCCACCCAGCAGGCCCCCGACCATTTCGCCGCCCGCTACGAATACGCCCTGTGCCTGTCGCGGCTGCAGCGCCACGACGAGGCCGTGCCCGTATACCAAAGCGTCCTAGAGGACAACCCACCCCCCTTTTGGGCCTTTTCTGCCCATCGCCAGCTGGCCACCCATCTAGCCTTTAGGGCCGGCGATATCGAGACAGCCGTCCAGCATATGGAAGCGGCCTGGCAAATCAACCAAACCCCCGGCGAGGCGGGCAACCTCATCTACTTTTACAGCGGCGCCGGACAGCTAGACAAAGCCCTGGAGCTCTACGAGAAAAACCGCGACTTCGACTACCAGCCGCGGGTCTGGGCCACCCTCGGCATGGGCTATGTACGGGCGGGCCAACCAGAAAAAGCCGAAACCGCTTTTGCGCAGGCTTTAGAACAATCTCAAGACGGCGATGTGGCCGCCGAGGTCCATATCCACTTGGCCCATATCGCCCATCGGGCTGACCAAGTCGATCAATGTGAAGCCTATTTGCGCCAGGGTCTAGCCCTCAATCCCGGCCAGCGCCAGCAGCTGGCCGGACCGGTGGGCAGTCCCTTTTGGCTTCAGTGGACGCAGTCGCTGACCCAGGCGCTGCGGACATTGGCCCAAGACCAACCCCAGGTGCAGGATTTACTGGAAGCGGTCGAGTCGATCTCAGCCGAGGAGTAAGGCCAATGAGAGGCTGCCTAATCTGCTATTAAGAATAGCGGCCCTCTCCCCATCCCTTTTCAGACTTCACCGAAGGGTTTTGGGGTCGTTGGCCGGCGGCGGTCAGTGGGGGAGTGGGGCAGGGCAGCTGAAGGCCGGGCGGGCGGCGCAGCCGGGTGGGGCAGGGCAGGCCGCAAGCGGGCATTCACTGACCGCCAGAGGACGGCGACCCCAAAACCCGCCCTGTGCAGCCCAACCGCCTCCAACCAAGAAGCTTGCTCAGGCCTTCCACACCTTATCGGCGTATTGCGGCCAATCAGCCAGGGCATTGCGAGTATCAATAATCAACGGAGCATGCTCCCCAATGAAGCCGTAATCGTATTGGCTGTGGTCGGTGGCCAGCAGGACACAGTCGACCCCTGCCAGCAATTCCCGGGTCAATTCTTGGCTTTCCAGATCGAGATCGTGGCCGCGCATTTGGGGAAAGGTGGTTATAAATGGATCGTTATAGCTGACCAGGGCACCGCGGGCCAGCAATAGCTCCATAAGCACCACCGAGGGCGATTCGCGGGTATCGTCAACATCGGGTTTATAGGTAATCCCCATCACCAGCACGCGGCTGCCCTTGATGGGCTTGCCGACCTCGTTGAGCGCCTCGCTCAAACGCCCAATGACGTATTCGGGCATATGCGTATTGATCTGCCCGGCCAATTCAATAAAGCGGGTATTGAGACCGAATTGGCGCGCCCGCCAGGTCAGGTAGAACGGATCAATGGGAATGCAGTGCCCCCCCAGGCCGGGTCCCGGATAGAAGGGCGCAAAGCCAAAGGGCTTGGTCGCCGCCGCCTCGACCACCTGCCAAATATCGATATCCATCCTGGTCAGCAATACCTTGAGTTCGTTGACCAGGGCGATATTTACTGAGCGGTAGATATTCTCCAGCAATTTGGCCGCCTCGGCCACTTCCAGCGACTCGACCGCCACCACCTGTTCAAAAACCGCCGCGTACAGCGCCTGGGCCGCCTCACTACAACGGCTGGAATACCCGCTGACCACTTTGGGCACGGCCTGGGTGTTAAAATCTTTATTGCCCGGATCTTCGCGCTCGGGCGAGTAGCCGACGAAAAAATCGCGGCCCGCTTCCAGACCGCTGGCCGCCAGCAACGGCACCACCACTTCCCGGGTGGTACCCGGCCAGGTCGTGCTTTCCAGGACAAAGAGCTGATCCGCCCGCAGATGGGGGGCGATTTGCCGGGTGGTATTCTCGACAAAGGATAAATCCGGCTCGCGCGAGGGGTTCAGCGGCGTCGGGACGCAGACAATAAGGGCGTCGCACTCGGAGCTCCGGGCAAAGTCGGTGGTCGCCTGCAACCGGCCCGAAGCCACCGCCTGGGCCACCCGCTGGGGGCCGATATGCTTGATATACGATTCGCCCTTTTCAATCTGGGCCACTTTGTCCGGATCGATATCAAAGCCGATCACCTGGAAATCTCGGGCGGCGAAACTGAGACACAAGGGCAGCCCCACATAGCCCAGGCCGCAGACGCCGACGGTAGCCTGGCGGGCGCTAATTTTGTCTTTGAGACTTGCTGACATAGCCTCCCTTTGCGGTAGAATTGGATCGCCAGAGGCGAAAATAGAAAACCTAACCGACAGCCCCGTTTACTTCAAATCCACCGGAGTAAACAGCGACGCCTCCAATATTCGGCCATCAGTGCTTTCTATTAGCGCTTCCTATTAAAACTCGATCTTCACCCCGCCGGTGGGCAAAATTCCAAAGCCGCGCTGGTCCTGGCCCCCGTCGATCTCCTGAAAGCGCTCTTCGTTGACATTGAGGTGGTCGTACAGATTGACGATATCGAGAAAACTCACCAGCGCCAAACGCCCCAGTTGGCGACGATAGTCTAGGCGAATATTGAAGGTGTGAAAGGCGGGCAGGCGGGTGCCGTTGTCGAGAGTGATCTCCTTGGAAAAGCGCACCCGGTTGAGGTCGGCAAAAATATCGCCGTGAATGACAAAGCGGTCGGCCGGCCGCCCCGTGGCATAGCGCCACTTGGCCGAAACAGACCATTCCTTGTTGAATTGGTAGCCGCCCAACAGCGAAAAGATATGCGGCTGGTTAAAATCCGAATTATAGCTACCGGCCCCGGCCTGGTCGTTTCTCTGGCTGCGCGAAAAGGAATAATTGACCTGGCCGAAATAGTCGTCGACAAAGCGGCGCACCAGGCTGATATCGACCCCGGCGGCATCGCCGTCACCGGCATTGAGGCGCCGTTGGGTGGTGCGGTCCTGGCGCACCACCAAGTCGTCGAAGCGTTTATAATAGGCTTCGACCGATAGCTTGAGATCCTGGCGCAGATAGCGCGTCAGGCCGGCTATATAATGCTGCGCCTGTTCATTGCGCAATCGGCCATTGGCCGGGTCCGCCGTCAAGACGCTAAATTCGGGCGTCTGGTAGTACAGCCCGGCGGCCAGACTCAAACGCGTCTTGGCGTCGGGACGAAAACTGAAGCTGCCCCGAGGGGCCCAATAGTGCTGGCGGTTGAATTGGCTGTATTCGTAGCGCAGCCCCAGATTGACCGTAGTCCGATCGCCGTAGGTATAGGAATTCTGGCTGAAGGCGGCCAGCAAGGTCTTGGCCTGGTCATAGTCGGCATCGACAAATTCGGGGCTGGTGACAATGAACTTTTGCTCCAGGTCGGGCCGGTAATCGTTTTGATCAAAAACATAGGTCGTATCCAGGCCGCTCTGCACTCGCGCTAAATCGAAACGGGTGCGACTCACCTGCAGACCAGCCGTCAAGCTGGCCCGTTCGGCGGGCAGATAGGTGAATACCTGCCGCCAGCCCAACTCGGTTTCACGGCGGTCTTCGCCGAGGATATCCTTGACCCCGATAGCCGCCGCCGAAGTGGGGGCCTGGCCGTCGTTAAAGAGCGGCCAGCCCCGACCAACCGCCACCTGGCGATCGGTATTGCGCCAGTACAGGGTACTCTGCAAAAAGCTGGTCCGCCCTGTCAGGATGCGCCAGTTGAGGCCCAGCAGACTCTTGCTCTCGTCCAGGTCGGTCAAGTCCGTTTGGGCAAAGCCGTCGCTTTCAAAGACGTCGCGGGCGTTGCGATCAAAATTCTCCGGTGTGTACAGAGCCAACAGGGTCAATTTGTGGGCCGCGCCCCATTGGCTGCTGGTCTTGACGATTAGGTCGGTAAAACGGGGCGAGCCAAATTCGCGGCGACCAGTCAATTCGAGGACGCGGGTGAAATCCTGGCGTCGCGCCGAGATCAGCAGGCTAGTGTGGTCGTGTATATAGGACGGCCCGTCGTAGTTGATTTCCCAGCCGAGCAGATCATAGCGGCCATCGAGGGTGGGGGTGTGGCGATTGCCCTCTTTGACTTTGAGATCGAGCAGCGAAGAGAATTTGCCGCCGTATGCCGGCGAGAATCCGCCCGCCTGAAAATGGGCTTCTTCAATAAGGCCGGGGGCGAAAATACTGAAGCGCCCGCCCTGTTTCTCCTGCTCTTCGCTGCCGCCGTTGAAGTGAGTCAGTTTGTCAAAGGGTATATTGTCGATCATAACCACATTTTCGCGCGGGCTGCCACCACGCACCGAAAAAGCGGCGAATTCGCCCCCCGATGTGCTGACGCCCGGCATTGCTTCTAACGCCCGGAAGATATCGCCCGACGCCCCGGGCATGCGCTTTATCTCCTCGCGCGTATAATTGACCGCCGAAACCGGCGCCTGGACGTCTTCCTCGTACGGGCCCCCACCCGCCACCACATCGGTCCCGGCCACGGCCACTAAAGCCTGGGCCAATTCGATATCCTCGATAAAGGTCGATTTATTGCGCACGACGCGGACGTCGGTCTCAATATGGGCCTGATAGCCAATATGGCTCAGGCGCAATTTATAGACGTTTTCCTCCAGGCCGGCAAAGTCAAAGCGCCCCTGGGCGTCGGTGATGGTCCCCAGATCGGTCAGCAGAATGTGGATATTGACGTTGGCCAAAGGCTGTTTGCTGGCCTTGTCTACCACCCGGCCGAGGATAGAGCCTTGCGGCAGAGGTTGTTGGGCGGCCACTGGTAGGGTGGCCAGACCCCATACCAGGGCCAGGATGGACAGCATAGGGCGCTTGCCCAAGGGGCGATTTTGCATCGTTTAATCCTCGGCGACAATGGGTGTAGATTTACTCACTACATTTTAGCAAATTACTATTTTAAATATAGCAACTTGCTAAAAATGTCAACTGCCGACTATATTATCGCCTATGAATAGAAAGTACGATTTGAGCTGCCCCCTGGCCCGCACCCTGGCGGTTATCGGCGAGCGCTGGACCGCGCTTATCTTACGCGACCTGCTGCTTTTGGGCCCGCAGCGCTTCCAGGACTTGCAGGCCTCCCTTGGTGGCATTGCCCCCAATACCCTGTCGGCCCGCCTTAAAGGCCTCGAGGAACACCAGGTAATTGAACGCCAATTCTACGAGAATCATCCGCCCCGGGCCAAATACGCCCTCACCGAAAAGGGCCGAGCCCTGGGTCCGGTTTTAAAGGCCATGCGCGACTGGGGCGAAACCCATACAGCCGGCCCCCGCGCCAAAATAAGGGTCCCTAAATAGGGTCTGGACGGGCACCTGGAAGCACCCCTTGTCGGTAATTCAGGACGGCCAAAAATCAACAATCCTGAAAGCCGCGCCAAATAGCCAAAAAGTATCCGCCCCTTGTGAAGGAGGATCCCCAATGGCCGACTATGCGACCATCCGCGTCAATAACCGCGACATAAGCATTTGGCAGACCGGCACCGGCCAACAACCACTATTGCTCCTGCATACCCTGCGCACCCAGATTGAGTACGCCCAACGCATAGTACCTTTTCTGGCCGATGGTTTCCGGATTATCGTGCCGGATTTACCGGGCCACGGTCGCTCGTCCAAGGAACTTTCGTCGCCCTATGACGCCGCCTTATTCGTCGATACCACGGCAGCATTGGTGGATGAGCTCGACTTGAACCAACTCATCGTATTGGGCGAGTCGATAGGCGGTGCCATCGCCCTCTGCCTGGGGGCCCGCAGGCCCGATCGTCTCGCCCGGGTATTCGCCGTCAACCCGCACGACAGCACCGGTTCCTTCATTGGCGGTACCGTGGGCAAAATGGTCTCCTTTGGCGGGCGCTTTTCCGCTCTTCCGTTCAAGCTCGAATCCGCCGCGCTATTGCGGTATATCTTTGCCGCTGGTTTTGCCGACAGGGATAACCTGTCCAAAGACTTCGTCGAAAAATTGATGGTCGTGCCCAACCGGGACCGACAATTCCCCGCGGCAATGCAGTCGATAATGAAGCACGCCCCCAGTTGGTCCAGCCTGGCCGATCAGGTCTACCCACAGCTGCCGGATTCACTGCCAGCCCACGTGCTCTACGGCGACCGGGACTGGTCGCCCGCCTGGGCCCCAGAACAGAACAGACGCCGGCTGCCGAGCCATGTGCAGTTTCACACCTTGGCCAATACCGGGCATTTCTCCTTTTTGGACAACCCTACGGCTGCGGCCGATATCGTCAAGGCGGCAGTCGATACGTAAAAGGCCCACCGCAGTCTGCTTTTTAATTTTCTGTGTCCCTTTTCACCGCCGCCCCGCGTCGTTGCTGTACAGGGCCGAAAAGGCCCCAAGCCTCAAACCCATTTCCAAGCCGAGGAGGTCAGCATGGCCGATTTCTTATTTCTCTATCGCGGCGGTTCCAGCGAAGACGCCCAACTCTCGCCCGAGCAGATGCAGGACTATATGCAACAGTGGGGTCGCTGGATCCAGGAATTGAGCGCCAGCGGCGTCATGACCCAAGTGGGCGATGCCCTCGAAGACGAAGGCGCCGTGGTCAACGCCGACAAGGTGGTATCCGACGGGCCCTACGCCGAGTCCAAAGAGATGGTCGGCGGCTTTTCCATTGTCCAGGCCCAATCCCTGGCCGCCGCCAGCCAAATCGCCCAGGGCTGCCCCATTTTTACCACCAACGGCCTGGTAGAAGTGCGCCCTCTGGCCGGGATGGCCCCCCAGGACTAGTGAGCCAGGAGCGGGGGACCGATCGGGTCCACCAACTGGTCGACCACTTCTTCCGCCGCGAGTCGGGAAGGCTGGTGGCCCTGCTCAGCCGCGTCTTCGGCCTGAACAATTTCGATCTGGCCGAAGACGTGGTCCAGCACGCCCTGGTGCGCTCGTTGGAAACCTGGAAAATCCGCGGCGTACCCGCCGACCCGGCCGGCTGGCTCTACCAGGTGGCCCGCAACCGCGCCCTGGACCTTTTGCGCCAGCGCGATACCGCCGCCCGCCTGGGGCCCGAAGTGACCGCCTACTGGAACGATCCGGCCGCCTTGGGCGAATGCTTCCTCGAAGAGGAGATCGAGGACAGCCAACTGCGCATGATCTTTGCCTGCTGTCACCCACAATTGCCACCCGCCTCGCGCATTGCTCTCACCCTGAAGACCCTGTGCGGCTTTGGCAGCGGCGAAATTGCCCGCGCCCTACTGACCAGCGAGGCCGCCGTCAAAAAACGGATCGCCCGGGCCAAAGCGCTCTTCCGCAGCCAGCCTATATCCCTTGAGGTGCCCACCGGGGCTGGCCTGGAACATCGCCTGGAATCGGTGCACCTGGTGGTCTACCTGCTGTTCAACGAGGGCTATAATTCCGCCGCGGCCAGCGCCGTGATCCGCCGCGATCTGTGTGAGGAGGCCCTGCGCCTGGGCCAGCTGCTGGCTCAGCACCGGTCGGCGGCCTCCCCCGCGACCCACGCCCTGATGGCCCTGATGCTTTTCCACGCCGCCCGGCTGGATACCCGCCTCGACGACAACGGCGATATCCTCCTGCTCGAAGACCAGGACCGCTCGCGCTGGGACCGGGGTCTTATCAGTCGGGCCTTTGAGTTCCACCGCCGCTCTACAGGCGGTCCGGCTGTTTCCCGCTACCACCTAGAAGCCGGCATCGCCGCCTACCACTGCCTGGCCCCCAGCTTTGCCCAAACCGACTGGAAAGCTATTCTGCGGCTCTACGATATGCTGCTGGAGTTGCAGGATTCGCCGCTGTTCCGGCTCAACCGGGCCATTGTCCTGGCGCAGCTGGAGGGACCGCAGGCGGGCCTGGCCAGTCTCAAAGCCCTAGTAGGCCGTCCGCCCTTGAAAGAGTATTATCTACTCGATGCGACGCTGGGACAGCTCTATCTACAGGCGGGTGACAAAACCCGGGCCCGGACCTGCTTTCTGGCGGCCCGGGGCAAAACCTCAGCCCCCCGCGAACATCGCCTGCTCGAACGCAAACTGGCGGCCTGCCGCCCGGAGGCGCTGCAGGGCGGATAAATTCCAAAGGAGACCTACCGATGCACGTCTTAATCCAATACCGCGTAAAGAAAGACCGTATCGACGAACAAAAAGCGGCCATCCGCGCCTTTGTCGCGGCTATCGATGCTATGGACGACTCTGGGATTGAGTATTCGTCCTTCCAATTGCCCGATGAAGTCTCTTTCAAACACGTCGTGCGCCTGGCCGACGAGGCGGCCAAAACCCGCCTCCAAAGTCAGCCCTTTTTTCAGCAATTCGCCACCGAGCTCGATGACCGTTGCGACGAGGAGGCCGAGGCCACGCCGTTGACCCTGGTGGCTTCTACCCGAAGCTGAAATCAGAGCATGGAAAAACCACTCGTCCTCATCACCGGGGCCGCCGGTCTGTTCGGCGGCATCCTGCGGAACCACTGGGGCGACCGCTATCGCCTGCGCCTGACCGATATCCGGCCGCTGAACAATCTGGCCCCGCACGAAGAATTTATCGGCGCCGATATCACCCAATTAGACGCGCTGATCCCTCTGTGCCAGGGCGTCGATACGGTCGTCCACCTGGCCGCCGACCCCGATCCGCACGACCGCTTTTACCAATCGCTGTTGCAGCGCAATATAGTCGGGGCCTACAATATCTTTACCGCCGCGCAGCAAGCGGGCTGTCGGCGCCTGGTCTTTGCCAGCAGCATCGACGCGGTGCGGGGCTGGTGGGAAAGGGGCGAAATCGCCTGGGACGCGCCGGTCTATCCCACCAATATCTATGGCGCCAGTAAGTGCTGGGGCGAGGCCTTGGGGCGGGTTTACGCCGAGGCCGGCCTGTCCTGTATCTGCGTGCGCCTGTGCAACCCCCATTTCGACCAGAGCGGCGATTGGGATCCCGAGCAGTTGACTTCGGGTATCAGCCCCCGGGACGCAGCGCACTTATTCGCCCGCTGCATCGACGTCGAAGAGATCAACTTCGCCCTTGTCAACGGCATTTCGCGCCACCGGCGGGGTCGGTTGGACTGGAAAATCGCGCACCAAGTGTTGGGATACGAGCCGCAGGACGGCACCGCCTTTCCCCGCACGGATTGATACTAGACTGGCTTCAAGTTACATCCGGAGATTTCACGGCTCTCGGAAAACGACGCGCCCAATAGCAGGCCATCAAAGCACTGCCTTGTACCATAGACATATCACTGCTTTCGTATCATAAAGGACCCAGCCCATGCGCGCCGAAATAATCCGTCACGCCCTCGACCGGGTGCCGCTGTCGATCATTTTCGACGACTCGACCGTGCTGGTCAATCTCAACTACTTCTTCCTGCGCGACCGCACTATTGCCAAGGGCACCAACCAGCGCTGGGAGGACGTGCCGGTGGTGCACCCCGAATCGTTCACCCGCGAATTCGCCGAATTCTGCCTGCAGTACGGGGTCCGAGGCAAATTCTCGGTGGTGCCCTGTCCGGGAGCGCTGGGCCGCATCGACGAGTACCTGCCCCTTTTCAGCCGCGCCCAGCAGGACAGCTGGTTGGACATGTGCCGAGAACTAATCGTCCCTGCCTTTGATATCACCCCCGAAATGCTGACCCACACCTTTGTTGTCGACCCCCATACGCTGCAACCTCTCGAAAGCAAAATCTGGGAGCAGTACGAATGGGCCTCCCTGCCCGAGGACCAGGAGGAATTGGTCACCGAGTATATCGCCCAAGCCTGCCGCATCCTGGTCAATGTCGGCCTGCCGCCCCAAGGAGTAACTTCGCCCGGGGGCTTCGGCGGCCGCACCTTGCCCTTTTACGCCCGCTGCGCCGGAGAAGCGGTGCGCCAGGTAACGGGCAATCCGCTGCCTTATTTCTTTAAGCGGGTCTCTGCCGAGGGTGCGGTGGAAACGCCGGTGTGGTACGCTGACCCTGAAGAAGGCACGGCGGTGGGAGAAATCATTGCCTCTACGGGGGACTGGACCGGCAGTTGGACCGGCTACGGCCAGGTCGACGCCGACAAATATATCACCGCCGACCTGCAAGGGGGCCGCTTACCGGAGCTAATCGACAGCGGCCAGCCGGCCGTACTGATCAGCCACTGGCAGGGCTTTTACGGCATGCACGACCAGGACCGGCGCGGCTTTGAGGCCTTTAAAACCGTGGTTCAGCGGCTGCAGCAACGCGACCCGCGCAACGAGTGCAGCCAGTGGCGCACCTGCAGCCAAATCACCAACTACGCCTGCTGCCGCGAGATGGCCCAGGTGGAAGTAGGGGAAGGGAGCATTCGTCTCGACCTACCCGTGCAGGTACCCGAGCTCACCCTGCGCCTCAGCGGCGCCCCGGTGCACGGGGTGAGCGTAGACGGCCAGCCCCTGGAGCAGGCCGGCAATCGGGCCACCTTTAGGAGTGGCACGTTTTTGCCGGAGAAGGACGGGACCCTGGTCGCCCTCGATCCAACAAGCGAGCAAGTGGCCATCGAATTGACCTAAGACCGCGATCCTGGCGCCCACTGTCAATATATAGAATCCGGCCGATCGAGCCCCTGGGGTGGGTCGGCTGGAAGGGAGCAGTGGGGGCAGGGCGGCCGGGCAGAGCGGGGCCGGGACTCGCATCCGTAGGATGCGGGGGAGCGGGGCGGGGCAGGCCCCGCTCGGGACTCACTGCTCCCTGGAAGCCGGCCCATCCCAGGGGCGTCCAAGCACTTCGTCCCTCTTAGAGCCTTTTATCAAATATCAAATAAACTGGGCGGATCGGCCTCGGGATAGACCGCCAGATAGCGCTGCACGTACTGCCGCGTCACTGGCGGCAACTGGCCCAGATGCTCCTCGTGCTCCAGGGCCTCTCGCTGACCCCATTCGTGCTGCATAACGCCATACCCAGCCTGCCAAAAGGCCGAGTGCATAGTCCAGCGCAAACAGCCTTCCGGATTCCAGCCGCGATGCCACAAATTGGCGTTGTAGACGGCGATATCGCCCGGCTCCATCTCCACCACCAGCGCTCCGGGCATATCGACGGACCCGGGCGGGTCGGTCTGGGCAGCGGCCAGTTCCGCTGTTGTCGAGGCGCGGGTATGACTGCCCGGGACAATATGCAAAAAACGGTCGCCCGGCTGCAGGGGCGCGTTGAATTGCACCGAGTGGCCGTCGTGGCGCTGCAAATAATCAGCCTCGTCCGCGGCGCCGGGGCGGGCGATATCGCGGTGCCAGTGCTGGGCATAGGCCTGGCCACCGCCCCCGGCCAGCATGCCGAACAGGCTGTGGCGCAGGGGCGGCTCGACAAGGGCCTCCAGCAGAGGGGCCAGATCCTCGTCGAGCCACTGGGCAAAGGCCGGGTGGTATTTGTCGGGGTGCAGCAAATGGCCGGTGCGGGCCGGCAGGCGCTGGTCCCGGTCGATCCAGTTAATTTCGCATTTGCCAGCCAGGACCCGGTCGATTAGGGCTTCGATCCCATCCCGCAGGACGCCAATACGCGCCGGACTGAAAACCCCACGCACGACCAGATAGCCGGCGCTTTGATAGTGGTCGAGTTGTTCCGGGGTCAATGCCACAGACCTATCCTCCCTCTAGAAATAACCGCTGCTCACCTGCTCCTGGTGCTCCGCCGTCAGGGCTGAGACTCCGACAACGGGCGACTCGCAGTCCAGGCTGCTCCGCCGGCGCCCGCATACGTTATGTCTCCAGTACTATCAGTATTGACAACGTCGCGCCACCAGCAGCCCGTCTTCGCGCTTGACTTCCAGGGCGAAGTCCGCCGTATCAATCTCCAGGGCCAGGTCGCGGTCGCCGGGATGAAAGTGGGGCTTGGCCGGATCGTCGAATTTAGCCGACTCGCCGCCGGCCAGCACCAAACTTTTCACCGCTTCGGGATCGGGAGCACGCTCCTCCAACAAATTGCGTATATACAGACCACATTGCTCGTCCTCGTCGGTGCGCATCTCGGCGGCCCAACCCATGGCGACAATACTCACCAGTGGGGGGTTGGCCGCACGGATAGCCGCCACCGTGGCCCGGGCCAGCACCAGCGAGCCGAGAAAGATGCGCTCGGCCCCTTCGGCAGCGGCCACGCCCACCGTGCCGGCGCGGGTCGATTGGATGAGGGTTTTGCCGGCCACCTCGGTCTGCGACAGTTCATAGGGCGAATTGCCCAGGTCAAAACCAGCCGGTTTTTTGCCGTCGACCTCGCCCATGCACAACTGGCCCACCCCACGCTCCTTTAAGTCCAGGGCCTCTTCCACTTCGGCCACCAAAACGATTTTGTCGACGCCACGGCGAAAGGCCACAGCCGCCGTAGTGAAGGCGCGGTAAACGTCTATAACCACGGCCGTGCCACGCGCCTGGCGGGCACCGTCCAGCAGGCTGAGCAGGCGAATTTCCATAGAGCGGTATACTCCTTGTCTACAAGTCGTGCTGTCCTGGGGTGGCGTTGACTAATACCAGACGGACTTCAAATGGGCCGACCGTTTCCCAACTTCCGGCCATCTTCACTTCAAATGGGCATAAGGGGACCTATATGCCTGAAAAATACGCCGGCAGCCCTTTCTTTGCCAGCTCTCAATAAACATAAACGCCTGCTCTGCGCGGCTAATGGCGCATCCCTGCGCGAGCTGCCGCGCAAAACAGCTACCAAATGCACATGGCCTTATATAAACAGATAGTTTTAAAATTCAACAATTTCATTATAAACAGCTATTTATGTCCGTATTTTTAACAGCTCTCCCGCTCTGTGGCACAGCCCTTGCGATACAAGCAGTTAGACCCCACGCCACACGAGGTGCCGTAGGGTCTAGCCCTTGATCTTACCATCCAATAAGGAGGAGAGCGATGAGCCTTCATCGTCTGTTTATTGCAAGCGCAGTTGCCTGTCTAATCAGCGCCCCACTGGCCGCCCAGGAAGGAGACGGCTGGACCCTGTGGTCCGACAAGTCGCAAATGCCCCCGGACGAGTTGATGTTTGGTCTGCCCATTCAGCCCAGCGGCGAGAATATCAACACGGAATCGGCCGAAACCCCAGACAGCCCCTTCGATATTGATATGGAAGAGGTCATTGAACAGGACGGCCAGGCCTACAAAGCCCTGCAGTGGACCCGCGACGCCCACTTCGAGGCCACCGTGCCGGCCAATACCTACCTCATTGGCCTGGTGGGTAATTTCTACCCCAACGACACCGCAGATCCGGTGGAAAATATCAAAGCCATGAACTTGGTCTCGGTGGAAATTGACGGCGTCGAGGTACCCATCGACGACTCCTATCTCCTGCGGCGCGAAGAATTCCCCTTCGAGGGCTTTGTCCTGGGCCTTTACAATGTCTTCCCTCTTTTCACCACGCCGGGGACCCACACCTACGTGCAGACGTTCCAACAGACCGACAATTACTTCATGACCGTCCCCTTTGAAGAGCTCAACGCCGCCCTGGGCGCCGAGGATCCCTCGCCCCAATTCGAGGGTCGGCGGGTGTACGTGCCCGAGCGCATCGGCGATTCGGTCGACGGCCAGATCGTCTTTTCCTACACCCTGACTGTGGAAGAAGCCCCCACCGCCGTCGAAGCCAGCAGCTGGGCAAAAATTAAGCAGACGTTTGCCGAGTAAGAGGGCAGCCAACCCCGATTGAGCGCGCCCGGCCCTATTCCACTTGCCGGGGTCGGGCGCAGCAGCAGAGAAATACCCCCTACCTCAGCGAGCCTCAAGGCGTTGACACCCGCAGAAGCCAGCCACCGGTCTATCCGTACGCGCGGCTGACCGCGCACACTGCGCGGTCAGCCGCGCAGTGTGCTTTTTGCACGGTCTATTCTCCATTTCTCCAACTACCCATTTCTTTATTATATACAAATATTTAGGGATAGTTTATAGGGTCTTTTCTCAGGTCTGGCACAGGCCTTGCAATACCTGTGGCTAGCGGGCCGCACCGGCGCTGGGTCGGCGCTGCCCGCTCTTGAAGGGCCTATTGCAGCGGCCTATCTTGGCTCCCACCGCTCGGCCGACCTGAGCGACCGCCCACCTGCGCCGCTTGCGCCGAGCCCAGCGCGGGGCCGGAAGGTGAATACCCGTACTCTACCCTGGCCTGCGTACAAAACGGCTGCATTCGGGTGGCAAAAGCGTATTGCGCCCTGGCTGGCAATGGCCCTCCTGCTCGACGGGCCCTCCGTCGACGCCGACCAACGGCGCTTTGATACCCCCGCCCAATGGCAGACCTGGACCTGGCCCGCCGGCACCATCGAGATCGCCTCCGAGGGCGGCATCCGGCCGCAGGCCATCCGCAGGTCCAGCAACGCAGTGCAAGATGCGGCCGTTTTTGGCGGTGGCATCCGCCAGGCCACCTCCAACCCCGCCACGGCCCCCTGGTCCTAGACGGCGACGCGGCCACCGGCTGGCTGCCCGACCCGGCCGATCCTGCAGAGGCGGTCTTTATAGAAATCGACCTGGGCCGGGCGGTGTCGGCCCGCCAGGTGGCCGTGCTCTTTGCCGCCGACGGACCGCCCCTGGAGCACTTCGAGCTCTTTCTGTCCACCGGCGAGCCCGAGAGAAACCAGAGCCTGGTGGCCACCTCGGGCAGTCTGGTCTATCGCCAGCGGCAGCGCTTTTTCGGCAACCAGGACCACCGCGCCGTCTGGACCCTGGACCAGCCGCAGGCCCCGCCCTTCCGCTTTGTGCGCCTGCAATTGCTCAAGCACACGCCGGGCGCGCGGCTGGCGGAATTTGAGGTGGAAGCCATCGGCGACAACCTCGCCCTCAATCTGGCGGGGCGACCGGGCGGCGTACAGGTCATCGAAGACGAAGGCGGCATCGACCAGAGCGTGGCCGTGGACGACGCCGGGGAACTGGTCGACGGCGATCTAATCACCCATTGGCAAGGACCAGGGGGACGGGGGGCGACCGATATCTGGTCCAACGTTGTACTCGACTTGGGGGCGGTGTACTGGTTGGACTGGGTGCGCCTGGTCGGCGGCGTTGTCGGCCGCCCCTTTCCGTGCGAATGGATCAACGGCGTTGGCTATACGGCGCGCTGCTTCACCCAGCGGGAATTCCGCTTTGGCTCCTACGAGCTCCGCACCTCAACCGGGGCCCGCGCTGCCGACGGCAGTTATATCTGGCGGCGCCATTTCATTGGCGAGCCGAGCCAGCACAACCGCGACAGCGGCCTGGCCGACCACCCCGTGCCGCTGCATCCGGCGCGCCTGGTCCAACTGCGCTGGCAGACCTGGGACAACTCCTGCAACTGCGCTGCCAATGTAAAAGCGGCGGAATTCCAGGTATTCGGCCAGGGTTTCCCCCAACGCGCCGGCCTGCGCTCGGCCCCCATCGACCTGGGGCAGGACAAAAACCTGCGGCGCCTTCACTGGTCGGCCGACACCCCGCCCGGCACCCGCGTGGAAATTCGCAGCCGCAGCGGCGACCAGCTCGAGGAAGAGATCACCTTCCGCGACAACAACGGCAAGGCCATCACTGAAAGGCGGTGGACTAAAACCCCCAAGCCGCTGCGAGGGCCCGTCGACACCACCCGGGTCATCGGCCCCGGCTGGAGCCCCTGGAGCCAGATCTACAGCCACTCCGGCGACGCCTTCCACTCGCCCTCCCCCCGACGCTATGTGCAACTGGACGTGCAACTGCACAGCCAGCAGCCCGAAAGCGCGGCGGCGCTGGAGTGGCTGAGTCTGGAATTTGGCCCGGCCCTAGCTGGCCAGGTAGTGGGGGAAGTGGCGCCTATAGACGTCGAGCCCGGCGCCTTGACGAGCATCTTTACCAACGCCACCCGCTTTGACGCCTTTATCGCCGATAACCAATCTGCGGGCGACCGGCAGCGCGTCGACCCGGGCGACGCCACCAACCAGATCGACACCAATAGCACAGTGGTGCGTCTGCCCGTCGGCGCCAATTTGCTGGACCGCAGCGCCCTTAAAACACCGGTCGTCACGCCCAACGGCGACGGCGTCAACGACGCCCTGGTGGTCGAGGTCGATCTGCTCAACGTGCTGGCCCCGCGGCCCCTACGCCTGCGCCTATACAATTTAGGCGGCCGCCTGGTGCACCGGCAGGAACACCAGGCCCTGGCCGGACGCTGGACTTTAACCTGGGACGGCCGCAACGCCGGCGGCGGCCTGGTGCCGCCCGGCGCCTATATCGCCCAAATCGAATTGGTCGGGGACGCCCAGGCCCCCTCCAGCCGCCGCCTTGTCCACGTCGTATATTAGCGCTGTTTTCCGCCTCCAATCCCAATGCAACGGGGATGACTATGATGCGCGCCCTACAACGAACCATCGCCGCCGGTCTGCTGCTACTAACCGCGGCCGGCAGCGCCACCGCCCATACCGGGTCCGTAGCCATCGCCGTGCCCCTGGCCGACATCCGCCTCGACGGCGATCTGTCCGATTGGCCGGCGGATATGGTTCGCTACCCCGTCGCCCGGCCCGAATGGGGCATCCCCCTGACCGGGCCAGAGGACTTTTCCGCCTCTTTCCGCATTGGCTACGACCCGGGGCAACAGGCCCTGTACGTGGCCGTTGAGGTCACCGATGAGGCGGCCGTAGTAATCCCCTCGGACAATAGGGTAAACCAGGACGGCTGCCAGCTCTTTATCGACCTGCCGCACCAGCCGGGCACCGCCCCCACGGCCCAATACCATCTGAACGGCGTCACCCCCGTCACCGCCGGACTGGCACGCGCCGCCGATATGCAAGTCGAAAGCGCGTGGGGAGAGGAAACCCGCCAGTACGAATGGCGCATCGCCATGGACCCGAGCGCCCCGCAACAACTGCAACCCGGCGCGGTCCTGGGTTTTGATCTGGCCCTGTACGATTGGGACGCAGAGGATACCCATACCGCCACCTTGATGGCCTGGGGCAAAGGTGCCGACAAAGAAATCCACTCGGATATGCTGGGTGATTTGCTGCTGGTCGATGAAAACTGGCGGCCCGGCCGGCTGCAGGGCCATTTGCGCTGGGCCGACCAGCCCACCGGGGCGGCCCGGGCCCGGGTGCACCTGCACTCGGTCGAATCGCCGGACGCCTGGCTCGCCTTGGAGACCGACCCGCAGGGGTTGTTCTCGGTTGCAGTCCCGGCCGGGGCCTATCGGGTCGAGCCACTTCTGGGCCGTGGGCCCAAAGCCGCTGCGCCAGTACAGGTAAAGGCCGGCGAGACCACCGTCGTCGATCTGCAGGCGTCCCTACCCACTGGCCGGCAGATACCCGCCATCCCAGGCAGCACAGTACCAGCAGGCCCGGGTTTGCGCCAGGGGGCCTGGCGCACCTGGGGCAGCGCCGACGGCATGCCGCTGGCCACGGTGGGGGCCATGCTGCAGGATCGGCAGGGGCGCATGTGGTTTGGCACGGGGACCTTTCTGGGCGGCCGCGGCCTGGCCCGCTACGACGGCGCCGAGGTGGTGCACTTTTCCACCGCCGACGGTTTGCCCGACGACGATATCCGGGCCCTAGTGGAAGACCGCCAGGGCCATATCTGGATTGCCACCATGAACGGCGTGGCCCGCTACGACGGCAGCCACTTCACCCTTTTCACAGACCAGGACGGCCTGCTCCACAACAACGTATTGACCGCCCTGGCAGACAGCCTGGGCAATCTGTGGTTTGGCACCGGGTTGGGCCTGAGCCGCTACGACGGCCAGCGCTTCGTCAATATCACCGTGAATGACGGCCTGGCCAGCAGCCAGGTGCACGCCATGACCCAGGACCGGGCAGGGCGGCTGTGGTTGGGCTCCTGGAGCGGGGTCAACCGCTACGACGGCCAGAGCCTGACCGCGTATGGACACGAGGCCGGTTGGCAGTATTCTCAGCCCAACGATATTGTCGAGGACAGGGACGGGATCCTGTGGTTTGGCAGCCGCTCGGGGCTGATCCGCTTTGACGGCCAGACTTTTGCCAAGGTCGACTCGGTGACCGGTGGGTCGGTAAACGCCCTGGCCATAGACCACGACGGCTATTTATGGCTCGGTTTGTGGGGCGAGGGGGTGGTGCGCTTCAAGGACCGGCAGCTGAACCGCTACACCGTCGAGGACGGCCTGGCCAACGCGCAAATCTGGAGCCTGCTGGTCGACCGCGAGGGACGTCTGTGGGCCGGCGTTATGGGCGGCAATATCAGCCGCTACGACAAGGGCTACCTGCGCAATTTCACCACCCAGGACGGCCTCAAGCACAATCTGGTGAAAGCCGTGGGGCAGGACGACCAGGGCGCTATGTGGTTCGGCACTATCCGGGGCGTCAGTCACTTCGACGGAGAAGACTGGACTACTTATACCGAGAAAGCCGGCTTTGAAGGCACCTATATCTGGTCGGGCTGGGCCGACCGGGCCGGCCGCATCTGGCTGGGCGAGCAGGGCTCGGGTGTATACCGCCGCGACGGCGACCAGTGGACCCGCTTTACGGTGCAAGACGGCCTGGCCGGCGGCATTGTCCTGGCCACCTACCAGGACCGCGACGGTCATATGTGGTTTGGCACGACCTTGGGCGTCAGTCGCTTCGACGGGGAAAACTGGACCTCCTTCCGCACCGACGACGGCCTGGCCAGCAACCATGTCAACGCCGTCTGGCAGGACCGGGCCGGCCATTGGTGGTTCGGCACGCCTGGGGGCGTCAGCCGCTACGACGGCCAGGGCTTTGTCTCCTTCACCGCGGCGGATGGGTTTTTGCAGGATAATCAGGTACTCTCGATCGCCGAGGATCGGGCCGGCCACCTGTGGTTTGGCACCTGGGGCGGCCTGAGCCGCTACGACGGCCAGCAGTGGACCACCTGGGGCATTGGAGACGGGCTTTCCCACGACCGCATAACCGCGCTGCTGGCAGACCAGGACGGCACCCTGTGGATTGGCACCTGGGGCGGGGGCATAACGCGCTACGACGGCACGGTATTCCAGCGCGTCCTCAAGCAGGACGGCCTGGGCAGCGAATTGGTCCAGCGTCTGTATCAGGACCGCGACGGCCAGATCTGGATCGCCACCGAGGGCGGCGTGGCCCGCTACCGCCGCTTTCCCACGCCACCGACCGTGCGCTTGGTCTCGCTGCTGGCGGACAAGCGCTACGACCCGATCGAAACCGTGCGCTTTGCTTCCTCGCAGGAGCTGGTCATCTTCGAATTCCAAGGGGCCAGTCTGCAGACGCTGTCCGAGAGGCTGACTTATTTATATCGGCTGCAAGGCCACCACGCCGACTGGCGCCAGACCAGTGCCAGGCAAGTGGAGTACAGCAACCTGCCGGTCGGCTCCTATACCTTCCAGGTCAAGGCCGTCGACCGCGATCTCAATTACTCCCAAACAGCCCAGGTGCACTTCGAGGTGCACCCACCCTACCAGCGCTACGGCCTGTTCGCCGCCCTGGCCGGGGTGGGGCTGCTGGCCCTGTGGCAGAGCCGCCGCCTGCTGCGCCGCGATCAGCAATTGCGCACCGCCAACCGGGATTTGCGCCAGACCAACCAAGATCTCCAACAAGCCACCCAGGCCAAATCCCGCTTTCTGGCCAGCATGTCCCACGAAATTCGCACCCCTATGAATGCCATCCTCGGCTACGCCCAAATCCTCCAACGACGGCCCAATCTGGACACCGGCCTGCGCCCGGCCATCGACACCATCCACAAAAGCGGCCAGCATCTGTTGGGCCTCATCAACGAAGTCCTCGACATCGCCAAAATAGAAGCCGGCCGCATGGACCTGGCCGCCGAGCCCTTCGACCTGGCCGAATTGCTCGAAGGCCTGGCCGCCAGTTTCCAACCCCAGTGCGACGCCAAGGCCCTGCAATGGCAGCTGGAGATAGGCGACCTGGCCGGCCTCCGGGTGCAGGGCGATTCGACCAAGCTGCGCCAGGTCCTGACCAACCTGGTCGGCAATGCCGTCAAATTCACCGACCAGGGTAGGGTAGTGCTGCGGTTGGACCGTCAGGGCGAAGAAACCTACCGCTTTTCGGTCTCGGACACCGGTCCGGGCATGGACGCCGAGGAGCAGGCCAATTTGTTCGAGGAATTCCGCCAGGGCGCCGCCGGCCAGCGCAGCGGCGGCACCGGACTGGGCCTGCCCCTGGCGCAGCGCTATGTCGCCTTGATGGGCGGCCAGGTGGAGGTGGTTTCAACCCCCGGCCAGGGCAGCACCTTTGCCTTTGCCCTGGCGCTGCCCACCGCCGGGGCCCAGGACACCCAGCACGCCGACCAGATCGTCAAAGCCCTGGCGCCCGGCCAGACGGTCCAGATCCTCATCGCCGACGATGTGGCCGAAAACCGCGCCGTGCTGCAGCAGCTATTGCAAGAGCTGGGCGCCCAGGTGGCCGTGGTCGAAAACGGCCAACAAGCTCTCGACCACCTAGCCGACCAGCGACCCGATATCCTCTTCCTCGATATCCGTATGCCCGTCCTCGACGGCATCGAAACCATCCACCGCATTCGGGCCCAGTCCGAGTGGACCGACTTGCCGGTGGTGGCCATCTCGGCCTCCACTCTCGACCACCAGCGCCAGGCCGTCCTAGACCACGGCTTCAACGCCTTTGTCGGCAAGCCTTTCCGCTTTGACCAAGTCTGCGAGCAGCTGGAGAAATTGCTGGGGGTGAGCTTCGAATACGAGGAAGAGGCCGCCGCACCCACCCCAGTCACCCAAGACTGGTCCGATGTCGAGGTGCCGGCCGACTTGCTCGACCGCCTCAAAGAAGCGGTCGAATTCCGCCAGGTGACCCATATGGAACAGGGCTTCCAAGAACTGGAACAACTGGGCCACCGACCCGCCGAACTGGCCGAGCAGTTGCGCCGCTTGCGGCAGGGGCATCAAATGGACGCTATTGTCCCTATATTGCAGACCCTAAAGCCTCGGGAATAGCGCGCTTGAGCGGGTAGGTAATATCTGGAGGGAAATACAGAGCCCAACAGGGCAGCAGAGATTACTCTTCTGCCGTATGGGACTCCATATAGTGCTTGAGGGCGGCGTGCATCAGAGCCTCCACTGGTTTGTCCTGGCCCTGATACCACTTAAAGGTATGCCGATCCAAGCTGAGGGGAACGACCACCCGGGCATCGGCCCAAAATGCCTCATCCGTCAACGAGGCATCGGGGTCAGCTTGGGCGGCGGCCTCTATTTCGGCATCTGTCAGAGCATGGAAACGCGCCCAATCGGTCTTATTCGGTTTGGGTTGCCCGTCGATAGGCTTGGCGTTCATGGGCTCACTCTTCCTAGCCGCCCCAAAGTCCGAATACGCCTCATAGCTTTCGCACTCTTATCTTCTGGTTGTCGATGATGATCAGGCTGTCACGCCAATCGGGTGCAGACCCCGCAACCATTCCGCCACGGCCAGCGGCACGTTCTGGTCGAGCAGAACGGCCAACTGGGCCTCATCAGACACGCGCGATCACTTGTTCCTCGTCAATCACGGCCGCCGCGTATTCCAAAGCAGCTTCGACCATCTCCCGGGTCAACTCAGGATAGGCTTGGACAATCTGGTCCACACCATAGCCTCCGGCTACCATTCCCAGGATGTTTTTTACCATGATCCGAGTGCCGCGAACGATGGGTTTACCTGAACAGATCGCTGGATCCACAACGATGGTTTCGTTCATTAAGTGGCCCCTTTCTTAAATGGATCGTTAGAAGGGCTTAGGGCGAGCTATGAATGAAAAAGCAGACATCGAAAGTTAGTCCTGGTTCCCAATCTTTGTAAAGAGAACAATGATAAACATGCTCTTTCTAAGGCACCTGACTCTGCGCGGCTGACCGCGCGCACTGCGCGGTCAGCCGCGCAGTACTGGTTTTAGGCCGTATACCCCCAATTAGCCCAATCTACCTTTCCTCAATAGATACAGCCGTTTATAAAAAACACCCGATTTCGCGCCGATTGGCACGGCCCTTGCCTTATACACCGCATGGGCCTGGACCATGATTGGCCCGCAAGGGACGTGCACTCCCCATCGAACGGCTCTTGAAAGGCGGGACGGGGCGGCCTATCTTGGCCCCGGCACCCGTGTCTCAAGCCCGAGGAACCTTTATGCGTCACCGGTTTTCATTGCTGCCTGTCATCGCCCTGCTGGTTGTTGTGGCGCGGCCCGGTCCCGTTGCCGCCCACAACGGCATGGTGGCCATTGCCATGCCGGTCGCCCATATCGCTGTCGACGGCGATTTGTCCGACTGGCCCGAGGATATGACGCACTATCCAATTCAATACCACAGCCTGGGCGAGGCACCGGCCGGCCCGGCCGATTTCCAGGGGAGCTTCCGCGTCGGATACAATACCGATGAGAACGCCCTGTACTTTGCCGTCGAGGTCACCGACGACGAGGCCGGGCGCCCGGACAGCCAGTATATCAGCCGGCAGGACGGCTGCGAGATCTATCTAGAGGCCCACCACCGCCCCGAGACCGTCCAACCGGCTCAGTTCTGGTTGTTCGGCGACCAGGAGGGCATTTTCCGGTCCGGCACCCAGAGCCAAGCCACCCCGGCCAGGAAGTGGGCCGACAAGGGTTCAGGCACGTACGAATGGCGCATCGTCGCCGATCCGGGGACCATCCAGCCCGGTCGCGTGCTGGGTATGGATCTGCTCCTGGTTGATCACGACCTAGACGACAGGTACGCCTGGTTAAATTGGGGGCGGGGCCAGGGCAAACAGCTCTGGTCCACTAGACTGGGCGATCTGCTGCTGGCCCCGGCCGACGTGCAGATCGGGCACCTGCAAGGTCAGGTGCACTGGCGCGATGGGCCCGCAGCCGAGTGGACCGCGGTGCGACTCGATCTTACCGGGCAGGACGGGGCCTGGCTGCGGGCCAAAACAGACCGCCAGGGGACCTTTGCCCTAGACTTGCCAGAAGGAACCTACCGCGCCAAGGCCGGGCGCCAGCAAAGCCCGACCGAGGTGATCGTACGGGCCGGCCAGACCGCCTCAATCGCCCTGACCCTGCCCCCGCCCGCAGGCGTGACCCAGGCGGCCGGGGCCGGCCAGATTGCGGCGGTCGGCGGCGGCCAGCTCAAGGGGCCGTGGCGCTCTCTGGGCATCGACCACGGTCTGCCGCCGGTGGATATCAACGCCATGACCCAGGACTCACAGGGCGTGCTCTGGATCGGCACGCGGCACCACGGCCTGGGCCGCTACGACGGCGGCGAATTCCACCTCTTCACCACGGCGGATGGACTCCCCGATAACGGCGTCCACGCCGTGCTGGCAGACCGCCGGGGCCATATATGGATTGGCACAACCAAAGGGCTCTGCCGCTATGACGGCCAGCGCTTTGCCTGCTTTACCTCGGCCGACGGACTGGTGGGCGATTGGGTCACCAGCCTGTTAGAAGACCCGCAGGGGCACCTGTGGATCGGCACATACGAGGGCCTCAACCGCTACGACGGCCGGCATTTCTCCGCCTTCAAGGCCGAGGACGGGTTGGCCAACGAACTGGTGCAAAAACTTGCCCAGGATCAGCAAGGCACCTTGTGGATTAGCACCCTCCATGGACTGAGCCGCTACGACGGCCAGGACTTTGCCAACTTCATCTCGACCGACGGCGTGCTCTACAACGATATCGAGGAGCTGGTGGTGGATGGCCAGGACGTGCTGTGGATTGGCACAGTACAGGGCCTGGCCCGCTTCGACGGTGAACACTTCGAATCTATACCCTCCATCAACGGGCAATCGTTGGGGGGTGTGCGCAGCCTGGGGGTGGATGGCCAGGGCCGGCTTTGGGTCTCCCAGGACGACAAGGGCATCGCCCGCCGCGACAGCGCCGGCTGGACCCGCTTCACCTCCCAGGACGGCCTACCCAGCGACCAGATCAACACCATGTTCACCGACCGCGAGGGCAGCCTGTGGGTCAGCGCCTTTGGCGGCGGCCTGGCCCGCTACGACGAGCGCCACCCCCACACCCTGACCACGGCCGACGGCCTGACGCACAATCTGGTCAAGACCGTCCTGGAAGACCGACAGGGCCGGCTCTGGCTAGGGACTGTGGCCGGCCTCGACCGACTGGACGGGACCGAATGGGCCCACTTTACCACGGCCGATGGCCTGGCCCACGACTACCTGCTCGACATCCTGGAAGACCGCCGGGGGCATTTGTGGTTCAGTACGAACGGCGGGGTGAGCCGCTTCGACGGCCAGGCATGGACCACCTACACCACCGCCAACGGCCTGGCCCACAGCCGTGTGAAGCATATGCTGGAAGATAGCCGGGGCCACATCTGGTTCGCCACTATGAACGGGGCCAGCCGCTACGACGGCGAAACCTGGACCACCTTTGACGGGCAGGACGGCCTGCCCCACCCCCTGGTCGCCGATATCGCCGAAGACCAGCAGGGGCATTTGTGGTTCAGTACGAACGGCGGGGTGAGCCGCTTCGACGGCCAGGCATGGACCACCTATACCACCGCCAACGGCCTGGGCAACAACCGCGCCAACGGCCTGCACCTGGACCAAAGCGGCGCGATCTGGGTCGGCTTCTGGGGCGGCGGGGTGAGCCGCTTCGACGGCCAGACATGGACCACCTATACCACCGCCAACGGCCTGTCCAGCGATTCCGTGTTCTTCATCACCGGGGATAGTCGGGGCCATATCTGGTTCAGTACGTGGGGCGGCGGCATAACGCGCTACGACGGTCAGGTCTTCCAGCATTTGCTGCAAAAGGATGGGCTGGGGCACAATCTAATCCAGCAGATCGTCGAAGCAGACAACGGCGATATGCTCATCGCCCACGAAGGCGGCATGACCCGCTACAAGGTAAAGGATACCCCGCCGCGCATCCGCATCGACGAGGTGGTCGCCGACCGTCCGTACGGACCGCAGGAGACGGTGCGCCTGACCAGCGCGCAGGAATTGGTCCAGATCCATTTCACCGGCAGCAGCTTCTCCAGCTCGGCCGACCGCCTGGCCTACTGGTACCGCCTGCAGGGCCTGGACCAAATATGGCGGGCCAACTATACCGGCCAGGTGCGCTACCCCGACCTGCCGGTCGGCTCCTATACCTTCCAGGTCAAGGCCGTCGACCAGGATTTCAACTACTCGCCGGTGGCCGCGCAAATCCAGATCGAGGTGCACCCACCCTACCAGCGCTATGGCCTGTTCGCCGCCCTGGCCGGGGTGGGGCTGCTGGCTCTGTGGCAGAGCCGCCGCCTGCTGCGCCGCGATCAGCAATTGCGCACCGCCAACCGGGATTTGCGCCAGACCAATCAAGAACTCGAACAGGCCACCCAGGCCAAATCCCGCTTTCTGGCCAGCATGTCCCACGAGATCCGCACCCCCATGAACGCCATCCTCGGCTACGCCCAAATCCTGCAACGACGTACCGATATGGACAGCAGTCTGCGCACCGCCCTCGACACCATCCACAAAAGCGGCCAACATCTGTTGGGCCTCATCAACGAGGTCCTCGACATTGCCAAAATAGAAGCCGGCCGCATGGACCTGGCCGCCGAGCCTATCGACCTGGCCGAATTGCTCGAAGGCCTGGCCGCCAGTTTCCAACCCCAGTGCGATGCCAAGGGCCTGCAATGGCAGATGCAGATCGCCGACCTCCAAGGCACCCGCGTCCAGGGCGATTCGACCAAACTGCGCCAAGTCCTGACCAACTTGGTCGGCAACGCAGTGAAGTTCACCGACCAGGGGCGGGTAGTGCTGCAAGTGGATCGTCAGGGCGAAGAAGGCTATCGCTTTGCCGTCACCGACACCGGTCCGGGCATGGACCAAGCCGAGCAGGTCAATCTGTTCGAAGAGTTCCGTCAGGGCGCCGCCGGCCAGCGCAGCGGCGGCACCGGCTTGGGCCTGCCCCTGGCGCAGCGCTATGTCGCCTTGATGGGCGGCCAGGTGGAGGTAATTTCAACCCCCGGCCGGGGCAGCACCTTTGCCTTTGCCCTGGCGCTGCCCACCGCCGGGGCCGAGGCCATCGAGCACGCTAGCCAACGGATCAAAGCCCTGGCCCCCGGCCAAACCGTCCGCGTCCTCATCGCCGATGATGTGGCCGAAAACCGGGCTGTCTTGCAACAGCTATTAGAAGAATTGGGGGCCCAGGTGGTGGTGGTCGAAAACGGCCAACAAGCCCTCGACTACCTGGCCGACCAACGGCCCGATATCCTCTTCCTCGATATCCGCATGCCCGTCCTAGACGGCATTCAGACCATCCGCCGCATTCGCCAACAGACCGAGTGGACCGACTTGCCGGTGGTCGCCATTTCCGCCTCCACTCTCGATCACCAACGCCAGGCCGTCCTAGACCACGGCTTCAACGCCTTTGTCGGCAAGCCCTTTCGCTTTGAAGAGATCTGCCAGCAGTTGGCGCAACTACTCGACGCGCAATTTGAATACGAAGAACAAGCCCCTGTCGTGGCAGCCGCCCCGACCCAGGACTGGTCCGATGTGGAGATGCCGGCCGATTTGCTCGACCGCCTCAAAGAAGCAGTCGAATTCCGCCAGGTGACCCATATGGAGCAATGCTTTCAGCAGCTAGAGCAACTGGGCGACCGCCCCGCCGCCTTGGCCGCTCACCTGCGCCGTTTGCGCCAAAGTCACGAAATGGACGCCCTGCTGGCCCTGTTGCAGAGCCTGACGCCCAAGGGGACCTAAGCGACCCAGCCTTCTGACCTCTGCGCGGCTGGCCGCGCAGCCTTATTTTAAGCCCTATATCCAGATTTATCCAATTCCTTCTTTCATCAATAAATACAGCCACTTATAATAAAGTGCCCAAATCGACATGGCTTGGCATGGCTCTTGCCTTATATACCGCAGGGGCCGTCCCTAGCCGGCCGGCAGAGCCGCGTTCTGTCCCGCGCACGCCTCTTGAAAGGCCCTGCACGGCGACCTATCTTGGCCCCTCGCACCCGCGTCCTACGCCCGAGGAAATCTATGCTCAACCCCACGACTGAGCCCATCGACCTGCACGGGGCCAGCCTGCTATTGGTCGACGATATCCCGGCCAACCTCGATATCCTGTGCAGCGTCCTCGAACCCGAGGGCTACCAACTAGCCCTGGCCGGCGACGGCCCGCTGGCCCTTAAAATCGCCGACCGCCTCGTGCCCGACCTGGTCCTGCTCGATGTCAATATGCCCGGCATGGACGGCTTTGAGGTCTGCCGCCGGCTCAAACAGCAGCCCGCCACCCAGCATGTACCGGTTATTTTTGTCACTGCCAACGACGAGACCCAGCATTTGGTGTCCGGCTTTGAGGCCGGGGGCGGCGACTACATCACCAAGCCCTTCCGCCAGGAAGAGGTGCTAATGCGGGTGCGCAACGCCCTGTATACTAAATACCTATTCGACCGCAACCAGGCCTATCAACACAAAATGGAAGAGGAACTGCAAACAGCCCACGAGCTACAGCTGGGCCTGATGCCCACTGAACAGCCGCAGGTGCCCGGCTTTGCTATCGCTGGTCGCTGCCGCTCGGCCGCGCAGGTGGGGGGCGATTTCTTCCAGTACTTCGAGCCGTCCCAGGGGGGTCTTTCCCTGGCCCTGGGCGATGTCACCGGCCACGCCATGAGCGCCGCCATCCCAATGATCCTGGTCATGGGGATGCTGCACAGCCAGATGGAGCAGGCCGCGGCGCTGCACCCCCTTTTCCCCACCCTCAACCGCTCGGTGCACCAGACCCTGGACAAGCGCACCTTCGCCTGTTTTGCCGCCGCCGACCTCGACCCGACGACCTCTTCCGTAACCCTGACCAATGCCGGCTATCCCTATCCCTACCACTTCCGCGTCGCCGATCAGCAGGTGGTAGAGCTGGCGATGCACGATGCCTACCCCTTGGGCGCCCGCCTTGATTCGGCATACCAATCCCGCCGGGCCGATCTGGCTCCGGGCGACCGCCTTGTGTTCTGTTCGGACGGAATCTTCGAGGCCGAAAACGAAGAGGGCGAGATGATGGACCAGGAGCGTCTGGTCGAGGCCGTGGAAAAAGGGTGCCGGACCGATCTGTCGGCGCCCCAGCTGGTGGATCACTTATTGGCCTACGCCCGTGAGTACAGCGGCGCTAAACCGCAGCACGACGACCAGACCGTGGTGGTCGTGCGGGCGGGGGAGGAATGACCGTGGTTTGGCACGGCCGACCAAGACCCTGCGCCGTCCAAGCGTACCGTTGTATTTGCCGCCCCCAATAGGATGTCAATTGATGTACTGAAAGGACTGCAAGCCCATGACTGAGCCCATTGATCTGCACGGGGCCAACCTGCTGCTGGTCGACGATATCCCGGCCAACCTCGATGTCCTGTGCGGCCTGCTCGAACCCGAAGGCTACCAACTGGCCCTGGCCGGCGACGGCCCGCTGGCCCTCAAAATTGCCGGCCGCCTCGTGCCCGACCTGATCCTGCTCGATGTGGTCATGCCCGGGATGGAGGGCTACGAGGTCTGCCGCCGCCTCAAACAGGACCCGCAGCTGCGCGATATCCCCGTTATTTTTATCACCGGCCGCGACCAACCCGAGGACGTGCTGGCCGGCTTTGAGGCCGGGGGCGTCGACTATATCACCAAGCCCTTCCGCGACGCCGAAGTGCTGGCGCGGGTGCAGACGCACCTGCAATTGCGGCGCCAGCAGCGCGCCCTGGCCGAAAAGAACGATGCCCTTGAAGAGGAGATCGCCCGGCGCCAGCGTCTCTCCAACCAGCTGTCCGGCCTGGCCGAAGACCAGGTGCGGCGCTGGGGCCTGGACGGCTTTATCGGCCAAAGCGCTGCCATGCAGGCCATTTTCGACACCATTGAGCTGGCCCAGGAACACGCCATGTTCTCGGTGCTGATCAGCGGCGAAAGCGGCACCGGCAAGGAGCTGGTAGCCCAGGCCGTGCACGCCGGCAGTCCGCGCCGCGGCGGCCCCTTTGTGCCCATTAACTGCGCCGCCATCGCCCCGGAACTGGCCGAGGCCGAATTGTTCGGCCACGACAAGGGCGCCTTTACCGGGGCCGACCAGGACCGCGTCGGCTGCTTTGAAATGGCGCACCAGGGCACCCTGTTCCTAGACGAGTTGGGCGAGTTGCCCCTGGCCCAGCAGGCCAAGCTGCTGCGCGTCCTCGAAGACGGCAAGGTGCGGCGGGTGGGCGGCCAACAGGAGCGCCAGGTCGATGTGCGGGTGGTGGCCGCCACCAACGCCGATCTGGAGCAGCGCGTCCAGGAGGGCGGCTTCCGGCAGGATCTCTACTTCCGTCTGGCGCGGCTGAAAATTGCCGTGCCGCCCCTGCGCCAGCGGCCCGACGATATTGCACCGCTGGTGCAGCACTTCCTCGAGCGGGCCGCCGCCGACATGGGGCGCGACAGGCCCGAGCTATCAGCGGCGGCCCTGGCCCAGTTGCAGGCCTACGCCTTTCCCGGCAATGTGCGCGAACTCAAGCACACCGTCGAGCTGGCCGTGGCTCTCAGCCGCGGCGGGCCCATCGAGCCGCAGCACCTGCAGGAGGGCATGGTCCAGCCCCAACCGACCGAAGAGGCCGGCGCGCTGGTGAGCCTGGAGGAAAACGAGCGCCGCCATATCCAGGCTGTGCTGGGGGCCACCAACGGCCGCCTGCGCGGCGGGCAGGGCGCCGCCGCCATTTTGGGCGTTCCCGAATCGACCCTGCGCGGCAAACTGAAAAAACTGGGCCTGGAACGGATCTAAAGCCGCAGGAAAGATTTGGCTCGTCTACCGGCCCTCCGGACCCAGCAGCCTCAGCGGATGGACTAAGCGGATGCCCTATTTACTAATAATAATGTTTGCCGTCGGCGCGATCTTGTCTGGGCCGATGAGGGCCGGGGCCCAACCCGAGCCCGTCCGGCTCACCGCCCCGAGCCTGGACCAAAGCCTGAATTTAACCGGGCCTTGGAAGTACCGCCCTGGCGATAGACCCGAATGGGCCCAGGCCGACTACGACGACCAGGACTGGTCGACAGCTCCTCTGGATTTGCGCCCGGCCGACCGCCCCGCCCATTGGCCGGGGATCGGCTGGTTTCGCCTTTGGCTGCGCACCGACGCGGGGCTGGGCGAACAAAGCCTGGCGGTGGTTTGCGAGCAATACGGAGCCGCCGAACTCTACCTCGACGGACGCTTGCTGCACCGCTGGGGCCAGGTTAGCAGCGACCCGGCCCAAGAGCGCACCGATCAGGATCTGACCCCCAGGATACTGCCGTTGCAAGCCGGCACCGACCACCTGCTGGCCATCCGCCATTCGAACCAAACCGCCCTGCGACTGCACACCGATGATATGCGGGTCGGCTTGCCCCAGGTGCGGGTGGGCACCCTGCAGGGGTTGCAGCAGCGGCACGCATCCCAGATCCGCACCAAAAAGGGCAACCAGCTGTTCTTTGTTGGCGTCCTTTCGACCGTGGCCTTGCTGTACTGGGTGTTGTTCCTGTTGTCCATCAAACAGCAGCTGCATCTGTACTGGGCCCTGGTGAGCAGCATCCTGGCGGGGATCGTCTTCCTCAACTTCCAGATCCAACTGGTCGACGACCTGATTGAGCAAATCTGGTATGAGCGGCTGTGGCGGCTGGCTCTGTTGGCCGGCGTTCTGGTCAGTCTGCGGACCATCCATCTATTGCTGAAGCCAGCGCGCGCCCTGCCAATTAAATGGCTGGCCCTGGCCGGCGGTGTCCTGGGGGCCGCCGCCGCCTTCCGCCTCTCCCTGCTGCCGGTGGTGTATATCTTTGTCTTGCTGCTCTGTGCCGAGATCGCCCGCTTGCTGCTTTCCAGCCTGTGGGGCCCAAGCGGCGACAAGCGCGACGCCGGCACCTCACGGGGCCGGATGCTCCCGGGGTTGTTTGGGCTATTGGGGACCGTGGTCTACCAGATCGCCCTCAATTTAAACGCCCTGCCCGCCCTGCCCGGCGTGCCGTACCCCTATTTGTATGGGCTGGCCCTATTTTTTATCTCGCTGGCCATCCACACCGCCTATGACTTTGCTCAGGCGCACCGGGCCCTGGGTCAGCAGCTGGCCCAGATAAAAGAGCTTTCCAGCGATTTGGCCCAGACCAACCAGTCCCTGGAGCAACGGGTCGCCGAGCGGACGGCCAAGCTGGCCCAGGCCCGCGACCAGGCCGAATCGGCCAACCGCGCCAAGTCGCGCTTTTTGGCCAATATGTCGCACGAGATCCGCACTCCCATGAACGCCATCCTCGGCTATGCCCAGCTCTTGCAGAGACGACAAGATCTGGTCGACGACCAGCGCACCGCCCTCGACACTATCCGCCACAGCGGCGAGCACCTGCTGCAGCTCATCAACGATGTCCTCGATCTGTCCCGCATCGAGGCCGGTCGGTTAGAGCTGCAGGAGACCGACTTCGATTTACACCAGTCGCTGCACGCCCTGGCATCCATGTTCCAGCTACGCTGTCAGCAGAAGCGCCTGGGCTGGCAGTTAGAAGGGGTGGGCCAAGCGCCTTTGTGGGTCCACGGCGACGACAGCAAGCTGCGCCAGATCGTCGATAGCCTGCTGGGCAACGCGGTGAAATTCACCCAGGAAGGCAGAGTGGGTCTGCGGCTGGCCGTGGACAATGGGGTGTATACTCTAACCGTGCACGATACCGGACCGGGCATTGCCCCGGCGGAGCAGGCCCGGCTGTTCGAGGAATTCCACCAGGGTAGCGCCGGCATCGAGCAGGGCGGCACGGGCTTGGGCCTGACTCTGGCGCAGCGCTTCGCCAGCCTGATGGGCGGGGAGATCACCCTTGAGTCGACCCCGGGGGCGGGCGCCTGCTTCACCTGCCGCCTGCCCCTGGCCCCGGCTGTAACCCCCGACGCCGTGACTCCGACCCCGCACGAGCACGTCCGGCGCCTGGCCCCCGGCGTCCAGGTCCGCACCCTTGTCGTCGACGATGTCGCCGCCAACCGCGCCGTGCTCCAGGGCCTCCTCGAAGACATTGGGCTTACCGTCGACCAAGCCGTCGACGGCCAGCAGGCCCTCGAATGGTTGCAAGTCCATACCCCCGACATTGTCTTCCTCGACATCCATATGCCGGTGCTCGACGGCGTTGAGACCATCCGCCGCATCCGCGCCCAAGCCGCCTGGGCCGAGCTACCGGCAGTGGCGATCTCGGCCTCGACCTTAGAGCACGAGCAGGCGCAGATTTTGGCCAGCGGCTTCGACGGCTTTGTCGGCAAACCCTTCCGCCTGGCCCAGGTATGCGACCAGTTGGCGCATTTGCTCGAGGTCGAATTTGTCTACGACGAGGAGGACCAAGCCGCCCCGCCCCCCGAACCGACCGCGGCGGATTGGTCCGATATCGAGCTGCCGGAGACGTTGCTGGTACGTCTGAGCGAAGCGGCGGAATTCCGCCAGGTGACCCATATGGAGCAGTGCTTCCAGGAACTGGAGGAACTGGGCCACCGCCCCGCCGAACTGGCCGCGCAGATGCGCCGCCTGCGCCAGGACCACCGCATGGACGAACTGCTGGCCCTGCTGGGGGGCTTACAGCCTTCCTGCTGAAAGACCCCGCTATGCGGCTCGACGTTCATGGCCTTGGTAATAGCAACGAAGCGCGTTATTATTGAGGAATGACCCGCACCATACCCCCGATCCATCCCGGAGAAATTCTGCTAGAGGAATACCTCGAGCCGTTGGGCTTGAGTCAGTATCGGCTGGCCAAAAAGATCTCGGTCCCGCCGCGGCGGATTAACGAGATTGTCCTGGGCAAACGCCGCATTTCGGCGGATACGGCCCTGCGCCTGGCCCACTTTTTTGGCACCACCGATCGGTTCTGGCTCAATCTTCAGACTCGCTATGACCTGGAAGTGGCCAAAGATCGCTTGGGCCAGCGTCTGGCCCTTGAAGTGGACAAGCTAGAGCCGGTTTCTTAGCAGCGGCTGCGCCGTTGCGCGCCCCCCCGCGCAGGCTGCGCTTCCCACCGCGCCCCTACCGAGACAGAAAACCCCAGCGACGTGTTTTTTCGCTGGGGTTTATTTTTTATCTTCTTATTAAACAATAATTTATGTCTATCTATTAAAATTTATCTTCCGTCTGGCACACCCCTTGCTCAAGACATGGCAAGTAAGCAGCACCCTTCACTCATCCTCAGCCAGGAGCACAATCATGACCACGCAGACACGCACCCAGCCCAGCGCCGAGCAGACCCGTCAGATCATCGCCGAGCTGTCGCCCCAAGAGCGCAAGGCCTTCGCCCAAGCCCAACAGGCCAACGCCCAGCAGCAAGAAGCCAAGTCGGGGATCAAGTTCCCTGTCATGTTCCTCATATTTTAATCGCCTATTACCGCCCCTAAACCTACTTACCGTTTACCCCGCAGGAGCCCACCATGGACGCCCAACTCAAAACCCGCCTGGCCGAACTCGGCCTCGATCCGCAGGGCCTCGATCCAGAAAAGCTCGACACGCTGGCAACGCTGAGCTTTGACGAGTTCAACGCGGTCAAAAAACTTCACCAAGCCAGCCAGGCCCAACCGGCGGCCTGGGGCGTCTTTGGCACCCTGGTGGCTTTCTAACCGGGCCTCGGCGGCCCGGTCGGTTCACCCCCGGCCGGGCCGCAGCCCAGGAGCCCTCCCATGACCACCGCACTGATCCAGGCCCTGCGCACGACCTTCTTCTTTCTGGTCGTGCTGCACCAAAATCCACTGTATATCGCCACCGGCGGCGCCTTGCTGGCCGGGACTTCTGCCTAACCCAGTCCTCGGAGGAATCCGGCCCCATGTCCATCTCCAACAGCGACCACCTGCGACGCAAAATCGACCTGATTTACCTCAATTCCGGGGTCGGCCAACAACTGCTGAGTCACCCCGATTTTCGCGGTCTGTACCCCGAATTCCTCTTTACTGTCCACACGATGATCCGCGCCAGCGTGCCGCTGATGGAAGAGGCCCAAGCCCAGTGCCTGAAACGGCCCGACGACCCGGTGGCCACGGCCATGGCCGGGTACTTAGAGCAACATATTAAAGAGGAGCGCCACCACGATATCTGGTGCCTAGACGATTTGCAGACGGTGGGCGTGGCCGCCGAGGAGGTCGCCCGCCGCGTGCCCTCGCCAACGGTGGCCTCGCTGGTGGGCAGCCAGTACTACTGGATGAAGCACTACCACCCGCTGGCGCTACTGGGCTATATCGCCGTCATCGAAGGCTATCCGCCGCAGGAGGCGCTGGTCGACCATATGCAGACCATCACCGATTATCCCAGGGAAGCCTTCAGCACCCTGCTCAAACACGCCCGCCTCGATCCGCACCACAAAAAGGACCTGGACCAGTTCTTGAATTCGCTCACCCTGAGCGACGAACAGCTTTCCATATTGGGTCTTAGCGCCATCCACACTGTGCAACTGGTGATCCAGACCTACAAAGACGTCCTCGACGCCCACGACGAAGCCGCCCCGGCGCTGTCGGCCTGATCCAGACGCGCCGTATGACGCTGTTGCGCTGAAGGCCGCGCCGATACAGAAACCCCCATGAGTCGTATGGCCCATGGGGGTTTCTTTGTTAGAAATTGATCAAGAAGGGAATCCCGTTTTCCGTTTTATCCGGAAACGATATGGCAGCCAGGCCTCATGAATCGAGTTGGTCCCATGCTGGTTGCCTCTTGCGTTTGGGCACTGTATCCATGACCGCATCAAAATCGGCCATAATTTCTCTGGGCTTTTTGCCTTTGTATTGCGCTTGGAAGAAAGCGGCCGCCTCTAATTCACTGATTTCACGCGTAAAGGCATAAATGGCGAACTGATTCATCGAAACACCCTGGCGATGCGCCATTTTCTCTAGGCGGTCTTTTAGATCTTTAGGGACTCGAATAGTCAATACATTATTATTCTGTTTAGTCGCCATGATGCGTCCTCCACTGCTCGACAAATTTGCGCGGCGTCACAACTTCAAACCCATCGAAGGTTAATTCAGCCTGGTGTAGAAAATCTCTGACATTATTCGTTACGATGAACTCGCTGGTACTGGCGAAAGCCAGATCCACAAACATGTTGTCGCTTTCATCCCGCAGATGAGGCCGCATCAGAAAATGAATCTGCGTTGGCTTGGCGATATACGCGATAAACCGCAGGATAGCTTCTATGCCGTCAAGCGGTCCAAGCTTCTTTGGCGTCCTTATTGCGCTGCCGGTGGCCTTCAAGAGCCGCCAATAAGGGCGTCAGATCAAATTGATTGGCTTCCCCGACCCGGTATTGCCGCTTTAACAGCCCTTTGGCCTCCAGGCTTTGGGCGTAGCGCCGCGCTTGTTTGTCGGTAATGCCCATAAGCTGGGCCAGGCGCTTAAATGTAGGCCGGGGCGCAGTGGCTACGCTTTTGCAGGCCAACAGATGAATGACGAATATCGCCTCGCCGTGGGTCAGAGAATGGGGCTCCAACTCGTGATAACTTTCGAGAAAACGGTGTACTATGGGAACCGAACCCTCTTTGGCCAGGGATTTGGTCCAGATATTGGCCGCCAGGCGCTTGGTGGCTTTTTCTTTTTTCTTGTTCATAAGGCTTTTCCCGTGCCATATAGGCACTGTGCTAATTTATCTATCCGTTTGATAAACCTTGCTTTACGTGATTAGTTTAGGTTCTCTTTCAGAGTCATTTTTTATACTATAGACGTATTTGTCCAGACTAGCCTGGACAATAATGTACAGTCCTATAGACATATATGTCCATAGGACTGTTTTAATTTGCCCGCCTCAACGCCTTTTGGAGTCCCTTGACTTTGTTGCATGGCCGCCCCCAAACTCTAGACCCTACTCCCTGCCCCGCGAAAGGCCGCCTCCCGTGTCCCAAGACCCCGCCATCCAGGTCCAGGATCTCAGCAAGACCTATATCGTGCCCGTGCGCCAGGGCGGCCTGGGCGCCGCCTTCAAAAGTCTAATCCACCGCCAGACCCGGGCCGTAGAGGCCGTCAAGGAAATCAATTTTGCCGTGGCCCCGGGCGAAATCGTCGGCTTTTTGGGGCCCAACGGGGCCGGCAAGACCACCACCCTGAAAATGCTTTCGGGCCTGCTGCACCCCTCGGGCGGGCAGGTCCAGGTACTGGGCCACGAGCCCTTTCGCCGGCAAAAGGCCTATCTGCGCCAAATTACCCTGGTGATGGGCAATCGCAACCAGCTGGTATGGGATATTCCCGTCCTCGACTCCTTTGAGCGCAACCGGGCCATTTACCGCCTCGAGCGGGCTTTTTACCGCGATGTGGTCGACGAACTGGTCGATTTGCTCGATCTGACCGCCTTGCTCGACAAACCGGTGCGCAATCTGTCGCTGGGCGAACGCATGAAATGCGAAGTAGCCGCCGCTCTGTTGCACCGACCCCGCATCCTTTTCCTCGACGAGCCCACCCTGGGCCTCGACGTGACCATGCAGCGGCGCATCCGCCATTTTATTGCCGAATACAATCGCCGCTACGACGCTGCGGTATTGCTGACTAGTCATTATATGGCCGATGTCGAGGCACTGTGCCGCCGGGTGGTGGTCATCCACCACGGCCAGTTGCTCTTCGACGGCTTGCTCGAAGAGCTGGTACAACGCTTCTCACCCCACAAAACCATCGCCGTGGAGTTGGCCAACGGCCAGACCGACCTGAGCGCCTTCGGCCAAGTGGTGGAAAGCGAGGAGGGGCGCGTCACCTTGCGCGTGCCCAAGGACCAGACGGCCCAGGTGGCCGGCCGCCTGCTCGCCGAGCTGGAAGTAATCGATTTAACCATCGAAGACCCGCCGGTAGAGGAGGTCATCGAACAGGTCTTCGCCCAGGAGAAGGCGTGAAAGGGCTAGGCGATATCTACGCCACCCTGGGCCGTACGACCCTGGCCGTACAGCTCCAGTATCGGGCCGAACTGGTCATTTGGCTCCTCGGCCTGGTGCTGCAACCGGTAATCTACCTGGTGGTCTGGACAACGGTCACCCGGGTCCAGGGCGGGACGGTAGGTGGTATGACGGCAGGGGATTTCGCTGCCTACTATATCCTTTATATGGTGATCAACCACCTGACCTTCACCTGGATCATGTTCGAATTTGAATTCCGCGTCCGCAACGGCTCTTTTTCGCCCCTGTTGCTGCAGCCGCTGCATCCCATCCACCGCGATATTGTCGACAATATCGCCTACAAAGCCCTGACCTTGACCCTGACTGTGCCGGTGGCCTTTCTCCTGGCCTGGGTTTTTGAACCGACCTTTGTCTGGCAGCGCTGGTCCCTGATCGCTTTTATCCCGGCCCTGGCGTTGGCCTTCCTGCTGCGCTTTATGGTCGAGTGGAGCCTAGCCCTGGCGGCTTTTTGGACCACCCGGGTCACCGCTCTCAACGAGATTTATATGGGGCTGGCGTTCTTCCTCTCGGGCTATATGGCCCCCCTGGAATTAATGCCGGATTGGGTACAAACAGTGGCCGCCGTCTTTCCCTTCCGCTGGATGGTGGTCTTTCCAGTGGAATTGCTCCTGGGTCGCCTCACCCCCGACCAGGCCCTGTACGGCTTTGCCGCCCAGATCGTCTGGCTCGGTCTGGCTTTTGCGTTGATATCCCTGGTGTGGAGCCGGGGCGCCAAGCGCTACGCGGCGGTGGGCTCATGAGTTATTTGCGGCTGCTGTGGGTTTTTTTCCGTATTGGCCTGATGAACGAGCTGGAGTACCGCGCCAATTTCTTTGTCCAGCTCTTTCAGAGTCTGCTCAGCCTGGCCGTGGGGCTGGGAAGTCTAGCGGTAATTTTCGCCCACACCGAAAACCTGGGCGGCTGGCGCCCGGCCGAGTTGGTGGCTCTGCTGGGAGTATTCTACCTAATGTCGGGCCTGATCGGCGTGGTCATTCAGCCCTCTATGCAGCGCTTTATGGAGGACGTCCGCGAGGGGACTCTGGACTTCACCCTGACCAAACCTGAGGACGCCCAAATCCTGGTCAGCCTGGGACAGGTACAAGTGTGGAAACTGCTCCAACTGCTCATGGGGCTAGCGGTGCTAGGCATAGCCCTGGTCCAAATAGGCAGCGACTTGGGCCCGGGGCAGGCAGCCGCTTTTGCCGTGGCTTTGGGGGCCGGGATTGCCATTGTATACAGTTTCTGGCTCATCCTGGCTACCTTCACCTTCTGGTTCGTCAAGGTCGAAAATATCCTCATGATCTTCCAGGGGGTGTACAACGCCGGGCGCTGGCCCATTGGCATTTACCCCCGCTGGCTCAAAGCTGGTCTGACCTTTATCGTGCCGGTGGCCTTTGCCGTCACCGTGCCCTCCGAGGCCATTTTGGGCCGACTCGATGGGGCCGGCTTGGCTCAGGCCCTGGGCTTGGCCGCGGCGCTGCTGTTGGCCGCGCGGCTGTTCTGGCGCTGGGGGATCCGGCACTATTCGGGGGCGTCGGCCTAAGCGCCTTGGGGGCTGCCCATTTTCATATTGACAAAGTCCAGGCAGGCCGATACATTCGACGAAATTAAAATAAATCGCCCAAACCCGGTCCATTGCAAATGGTTTTAAGCCCTCCCGACCGGCCGCCTGTCCCACAATGTTGTCGCGGCCACATTGAACCCCTTATCGCCCACCCCTTGATGCGTCTGCGTCAGGGGGTTTTTCGTTGGCCCCAGCGATGTATAGCCGGCTGACAAAACCCTGTCGCCCCAATCCGCAGCGGTGTCCACACCCGCCGGCCGCCGCTCTGCGGCCTTGTGCGGCTGCCCACTGCGGCAAAATTCAACCCCCTGACGCGCCTGCGCCAGGGGGTTTTTTGTTTTCCTAAGGAGAAATATATGACTCAATCCGCCGTTGAGATCGAGCCCCAGGCCCTGACCTTCAGCGATGTCAGCCTGGTACCGGCCCATTCGGACGTACTGCCGCGCGATACCCAGGTCGGCACCCGACTGAGCCGCAATATCGAACTGAATATCCCCATCCTCAGCGCCGCCATGGATACCGTCACCGAGTCGGCCCTGGCCATTGCCCTGGCCCAGGAAGGCGGCATGGGGATTATCCACCGCAATCTCTCGATAGAGGCGCAAAGTGGCCAGGTCGCCCGCGTCAAACGCTCGGAAAGCGGCATGATCGCCGAGCCTGTCACCCTGGCGCCCCAGGATCGGGTGCAGCGAGCTCTGGACTTGATGCAACAGTACCGCATTTCTGGCTTGCCGGTAGTGGACCAGGCGGGCAAGCTGGTCGGGATTTTGACCAACCGCGACCTGCGCTTTGAAGGCGAGCCCGAAAAAGAGGTGGCAGCGGTGATGACCGATCGCCAGCTCATCACCGCGCCGGTGGGTACATCGCTGGAAAAGGCGCGCCAGATCCTGCACCAACACCGCATTGAAAAGCTGCCGGTAGTCGATGACCAGGGCGTGCTCAAAGGGCTGATCACCGTCAAGGATATCCAAAAGCGCATCCAGTATCCCCACGCCTGCAAGGACCAGCGCGGACGCCTGCGGGTCGGTGCCGCTGTAGGAGTGGGGGACGATCTGGGCGAACGGGTCGCGGCGTTGGTGGGAGAAGGAGTTGACGCCATCGCCATAGATACGGCCCACGGCCATTCGCGCCAGGTGCTAAAAGCGACGGCCTGGTGCAAGGCCCACTATCCCGATACCGACCTAATTGTCGGCAATATCGCCACCGCCGCAGCCGTAGCCGACCTGGCCGGGGAGGGGGCCGACGCGGTCAAAGTGGGCATCGGTCCTTCGGCCATTTGCACTACCCGCGTAATTTCCGGCGTTGGCGTACCGCAGATAAGCGCCGTCAGCCAATGCGCCGAAGCGGCGGCCCAGGCCGGTATTACCACCATTGCCGACGGGGGTATCGCGCAATCGGGCGATATCACCAAGGCCCTGGCCGCCGGGGCCAGTGCCGTGATGATCGGCTATCTCTTCGCCGGCACCGACGAGAGTCCGGGCGAGATGCTGACCTACCAGGGGCGCACCTTCAAAGTCTACCGCGGCATGGGCTCGCTGGGGGCCATGCAACAAAGGCCCGACAGCGGCGAGCGCTATTTTCAGGGCGGGGTGGAGGCGGCCAAACTGGTCCCCGAAGGGATTGAAGGGCAAGTGCCCTACAAAGGCTCGCTGGCCGGCGTCGTCTACCAATTAGTGGGCGGTCTGCGCGCCGGCATGGGCTATTGCGGGGCCGCCACTATCGCCGCCTTGCAGGCCCAGGCGCGCTTTGTCCAGGTCACCGGCTCGGGGGTGCGCGAAAGCCATCCCCACGACGTCACCATCACCAAAGAGGCCCCCAACTATCGGCTGGAATAGTTGAGGGTGGGCGCATCAGACTGCGGTGAATTCGCAATCGCCGAATTCACCGACCCACTCGTAGCCGATCTGCTGGTAGATATGATTGGAGGTGGGATTGTCCAGGTCGGTGAATAAGGCGCAAAAATCGCGGCCCTGGTCCAAAATAAGCTGGCTCAGGGCCGCCACGCAGGCTGTGGCATAACCGCGTCCGCGCTGAAGGAGCGGGGTATATACCATATTAATTACCATGCCGTGGGTGGTGGGTCGGGCCCGAGCCGCCATGCTGACCGGACCGCCCTGGTCCCAGACAAAGAGGTCGCCTCGACCCATAACGGCTTCGACATGGGCGCGGGCTTCCTGGGGGGGCATGGGCCCTTCCCCTATATCCTGGGAAAAGGCGGCGGCCCATTTGGTCAGGCCCCCAATATCGGCTGCCGCCGCCGGGCGCAAGTATCCCGGGGCCGAGCCCCTATCCAGGACCCGGCGCAATTGGTAGACACCCTGGCGCATTTTCTGCCGCATCGGTTGGCCACTCACCTGGTGCCAGATTTGAGCAAAGGAGCGGGCCAGCCCCACCGGGGCCAAAACGCCGGGTACAGTCCAACCCTGCTCCAACAGATGGCGGACCAACGCCTCTAGCCCGCCGGAACCGGAGGTCTCGCCGTAGAGGATCAACTTGCGGGGCGGGGTCATGGCCCCGGCCAGGACCACCTCTTCGCCCTCCTCCACGGCCACCAGCAGGGGAGCCGGGGTTGCCAAATTGCCCCGCTGCAGACGCAGGACAATGCCCAATAGCAGATTATTATAGGGCTCGTCGCGGTGCAGGAAAGTACTAGTCCGGGCCAGGAAGGCCGTCGGATCGGCAAAGGAGAGGGGACGCATAGACTGGGCTCCTGTGTATGGGCAATCGCGGCTTCTTATACCAATTTGGTGTGAAGATGCCCGGATGTTGGCCGGGTGGCCCTTCGTTAGCGGCGGGAAATATCCGGGCCACTTAAAGTCAATTTGGTATTACTCGCCCGCTTCACTGACGATTAGGCTGGGTTGCCCCAACTCCAGTTGCGAAAGTTCCTCGGCCTCTACCTGGGCCACCGTACCATCGACCAAGTGGTAGAGTCGCACCGAGCCGCTGGCCTCCAGGGCGGCGGGCACACCGACCCCGGCCGCCTCGGGCAGCACCAGTGCCAGGGTGCCCTCATCGCCCCGCAGCAACCGCACTTTCACCCCGTCGCCCTCCAGGCTGGCGGCCTGGTCCAGCGACAGAGCCAGTCGCTGCAGCAGCGCATTGAGGCAGCGCAACACCCCAAAAACAGGCCGCGGATTGCACAAGGGATCCAATAGCCCCTGGCCCACGTCCATGGTCCGATCTAGATCGACGAGGGGCTCGACAAAAAGCCGTGTCCCTGGCAGTAACGCGGTGGCGAACAGGGCTTCGGCGGCCCGGGCGGCATCGTCGCCATCGCTGCGGCCCGGCAATTCAAAGAGCAGATCTAGACGCCGTATGGCCGCCGCGGTCGGCAGCCCGGCCCAGACCAGCGCATCGCCCCAGGGGTCGGCTGCATCCAACCGGCCCACGGCCCCCAAACTTAGATCGGCCTCCTGCAACTGGTCGTTTAACCGGCCCATTTCGTCGGGGCGGAAACCCACCCGGGTGCGGGGGTGTTGCTTGCCGGCCATGGGCTGGCCGGGAATTACTGGGGCCAGCGCCAAGTTTAAACTGGGGTGGCCCCGGCACCAATCCAGCCAAGCCGCGGCCGGGTCCGGTCCGCCCGCGATCTGGATCTCCCAGGTATCCACCTGGTCGCCGTATTGTTCCAGGGCGCTAGTGCCTGCCTGCACATCGCCCAGCAGAGTCGCCTGTACCGCTACCCCCTGACGGCGCAAAAGACCCACGCGGTGGCCGGCCCGTTGCAGATCGGTCCAGGGCTGGCGCACCACCTGGGCGCCCACTTCCACGCAGGCCAGCAGCGGGTAGTCGTTGCGCACTTGTTGGCGCACCAGCGAAGGGTAGGCCAGGGGGACCTGCCCTTCCCAGGCCAGCGGATGGGTCGCCGTCAGGGCCAGCGGCGCGCCCGGCAAATCGGCCGGCATTGGGGTGAGTAGGCGCGGCGGCCCCGGCGCCAATTCCTCGGCGCCGCCGCTACGGATCAAGTGGATATCGAGCCGGTCGGGGCGCAGACGGCAGAGGAAAAAACCCAGTTTGGGGGTATCGTCGCGGCCCTGCTCGGGCGGCGGCGCGCCCTGGAATAGATGCGAGAAACCGGGTCGGGTAAAGGAGGTGGAGGGGACAATCCGATAATCGGTAGCCCCCGCCGGCGGGCAGAAGGCAAAGTGGACGTGGGCGGCAAAGAGCCAATCCACTGAGTGGGCGGCAAAAAGGTCCAGCAGCCAGATGCGAGCCGGCGCGCCGATATTGTCGTAGTGGCCCAGATGCGCCTCGCCCGGGTCGTAGAGATAGGGCGGCAAGTGCAAAAATACCGCCGTGGGCTGTCCGGCGTGGGCGGCCAGATCGGCTTCCAACCAGGCTTTTTGCCGGGCCTCGGCTTCCAGCCCAGTATTCAAGATCTGACTGTTGAGCACCACCAGATGCAACTCGCCGCACTCAAGACTGTACCAGGAGGGCCCGAAGCGCTGGTGGTATTGCTCCAACCCAGCGGCGCCGACCGGATGGGTCGGCATAGTGGGGTCGGGTTTGTCGCCGACATCGTGGTTACCCGCCACCCAGTGGGGCGCCAGGCGGCAGGCGGCCATTTGCTCCAGGGCCTGGTCCTGAGCCCGGACAAAGCCGTCTGTCTCGGGGTATTCCTGCACCACGTCGCCCATATGAACGACAAAATCGGGCTCCAGCGCGGCCACCAGGCGCAACGCCGAGGCGGCCCGTTGGCTCTGTTTGCCGCGCGAGGGGAATTCGCCCAGACCGGCGCCGCCCTCCAGCATATAATGGGTATCGGCGACAACAACAAACTCGCCCAGGGCGGCGGGCAGTAGGGAGCGGTCAAATAAGGAAGCGGTCATAGGCGGGTTTGTTGTTTGGCCTTCCTGCACTACACTTAAAAAAATAGCCGGTCAAAGCGCCAATGTGATCTCGGTTACAGCGGCTTCGGCTTTTAGGGCGGATGTTGGGATATATCCAACGGGCCGCTCTGCGGTCCGGGCGACCTAATGGGATTTCCCGACACGTCCTAAAATAACGCATCGACCACGCTCTTCAAATGGGGAGACCTACCACCTATGGACTGGATTGTCAAAAAGCGGGGCCGCGTCACCTACTACACCAAAAAGACCAACCCACTCTTTTCCGACCTAGTAGTCGAAGAACTCGACAACGGCGACCTCAAAATCCGCTTTGTCGGCATGACCGGGGCCCTGGCCGCCACCAACGAATTGCAATTGGACGAGGTGGCGCGCATGGATCCGGCCCGCGAAATTCCCCGGGTTTTCGATACCTGGGATATGTATGTACGCCAGGCGGGCATCTGCCAGGGCTTGAGTGAACTGGACTTTCTAGAGGTCCACTCCTTTGGCGCCGCCCCCAAAGAGCCGCACCCGCTGGCCGACCCGGAGGGCTATGGACGCGAGAAAAAACGCATTCGCCAGGCCTATTCCCAGGCCTACGCCAGCTACTGGGCCGAAAAATTGCCCGACAACGGCCTGCCGGCCCGCTTCACGGTATATCTGGAGGAATTGCCCGATGTCGAAGCCAGCTACGAGCTGTCGGCCACGGCGCTGTACCAAAAACCGCGAGCAAAAACCGACTGAAGGCCCACCACTTATTCGGTTGTCACCGGTGGGCCATTGTCGTAAATTGTGGCCGTCCGCCAAAGCGGGCGTTTAATGAATTTATAGGAGCACTTCCCCGTTGACGGCTCCATGTCTTAGGGTCGACGGTTGTCTGGCGCACACTGTACAACAGGGCCAGGGGCAACGAGAGGATGGGGACGATGAGGACAACCGCCAAAGACATAAGACATACAATGAAAGAGAGAAGCAGCTATGGATAAAGCCGTCATTATGGCTCGAGGCCTGGGCACCCGCATGCGCAAGGCCGACGAGTCGACGAGATTGAGCGAAGCCGAGGCCCGGGTGGCCGAGACTGGGGTCAAGGCACTTATGCCCATTGAGGGCGGCCGGCCGTTCCTCGACTACGTCCTCAGCGTCCTGGCCCAAGCCGGCTACCGCCGAGTATGCCTGATCATCGGCCCCGAACACGATACGGTACGCGAATACTACGGCAGCCTGCCCTATCAGCACCTCAGCATCGAGTTTGCCGTCCAGGACGAACCCAAAGGCACCGCCGATGCTGTCGCCGCCGCCGAGGAATTTGCCGCCGGCGAACCCTTTATCGTCCTCAATTCGGACAATTATTATCCCCTTGAGGCCCTGGCCGGTCTGCGCCAGTTGGATGGCCCTGGACTGGCGGTCTTTGAGCGCCAGAGCATGATTGACCACAGCAATATCGCCGCCGATCGCCTCACCGCCTTTGCCGTGGCCGAGGTCGATGGCAATGGCCATATGCGACAGATCCACGAAAAACCGTCTGCCCAGGTCATCGATTCCCTACCCGAACCGGTGGGCCTAAGCATGAATTGCTGGCGCTTTGACGCCCATATCTTTGACGCCTGCCGCGCCATTGAGCCCTCGCCCCGCGGCGAGTACGAAGTCACCGACGCCGTCCAGTATACCATTGACCAGTTGGGCCAACCCTTCCGCGTCCTTAACTTTGCCGCCCCCGTCCTCGATCTGTCCAACCGCGGCGATCTGGGCCCGCTCAAGGCGCATCTGACCGATAAAGAGATCATTCTGTGAACCCGTCCCGAACCGGCCACCACCTGCTATGACCCGGCTCGTCCTCGACCAGGCCCTTGATGCCCAGTATTTGGCCGCTCTGCTCCAGGAACAGGGACTGGCCGCAGAAACGGCGGCCACCAAGGCGGGCCTATTGGTCCAGGGGGCTAACCGTCTGGCCACCGCCGGGGTCGGACGCCGAGATCCAGTAAACGCCTTTTTCGTGCCCGGCCGCATCGAAGTCCTGGGCAAGCATACCGACTACGCCGGCGGCCGCAGCCTGGTCACCGCCGTCGATAGAGGCATTTGTCTTGTCGCCGCCCCCCGCACCGATGCCCGCATTCGCCTCTGGGACGCGGTTTGGGACCAACAGGTTGACTTCGACTTCACCCCCCAACTGGAACCAAGCCACGGCCACTGGTCCAATTATCCCATGACGGTAGCCCGCCGCCTGGCGCGCAATTTTCCCGGCCCCTTCCGCGGCGCCAATATCGCCCTGGGCAGCGACTTGCCGGCGGCGGCGGGTATGAGCAGCTCCAGCGCCCTGATTATCGCCACCTACCTGGCCCTGGCCGCCCTCAACGACCTCGAAGGGCAAAACCTCTACCAGAGTCATATCACCGGCCCCTTCAGTCTGGCCGAATACCTGGGTACCATTGAAAACGGCCAGAGCTTTGGCGAGTTGGCCGGGGACAAGGGCGTGGGGACCTTTGGCGGCAGCGAGGACCACACCGCGATCCTCTACTCCAAACCGGGGCAGGTGGGTCAGTTCCAGTATTGCCCGACCCGTTTCGAATGCTATATACCGGTACCCGACCAGGCCGTTTGGGTGGTGGGTTTCTCGGGCGTGGTGGCCGAAAAAACAGGCGCCGCCCAAGACCTGTACAACCGGGCCTCGGCGCTAGCCGGGGCGGTGGTGACCGCCTGGCAAGAGGCCACCGGCGGCACTGAGCCCTATCTGGCCGGCATTTTGGCCAGGCACGCCGACGCCAACCAATTGCGCCGCCTTTTGCAGGGGGCCCAACAGCCCACCTTTACCCCAGACGAGCTGATCCGCCGGCTCGATCATTTCATGGCCGAAAACGAAGAAATAATCGTCCCGGCCGGACAGGCCTTGGGACGCGGCGACTTCGATGCCTTTGGCACCCTGGTCGATCGCTCCCAGGCCCTCTCGGACAGTCTCCTGGGCAACCAGGTACCCCAAACCGTATCCCTGGCCCAAACTGCACGCCAGAGCGGGGCCTGGGCGGCCTCGGCGTTTGGCGCCGGTTTTGGCGGCAGTGTCTGGGCCCTGGTCGAAGGGGCCCGGGTCGAAGCCTTTGTCGAGGAGTGGTCTCGCCGTTACCGCGCCGCATTTGCCGATTTGCCCCAAGCGCCGCAATTTTTCCAAACCCAATCGGGCCCCGCCGCCTTCTCCCTGGACTAGCAAATACCTCCCTAGGACAAGTGCATCCACTTTTAGGTATAATCACACACACGCTTCTACCCGCGGTCCCTTCGCCGGAGCCGCATACAGTTGTCCGACCGGACGACAAAAGGATAATACCAAGCCTATGGCACGATCGAGATCGACGTTTCAAAAGCGCGACCGGGAGCGCATCCAGCAGATCCGCTACCAGTCCAAACGCAGCCGCCAGCTCGAAGCCAAAGAGCGCAAGGCGCGAGAAAAAGAAGAACGCCGCATAGATGCGCTCGAAGCCAAAGAGCGCAAGAGCCGGGTTGCTTCCGGCTTGGAGGCCGACCCAGATATCGCCGGTATCGTCCCCGGCCCCCAGCCCCTTCCCGACCAGTGGAACAATTAGCGGCAAGCCTCTCCAGGACTTGAGGCCCGTTCGCATAGCCTCACCAAACGTTAAAGCCACCGATATGGAAAGCCCCCCGATTGGCAAAATCGGGGGGCTTTCCATATCGAGCCGGGCCCCTCTCTCTTGACAGTACAAAGCCTCAGCACCAGGTTTTCCCCAACGCTGCAGGCTATCCGCTGGCAACCCATCCCGAGAATACCAGATTGACTTCGTATTGTCCGGATATTTCGCCTCGGCCCGCAAAGCAACGCATCAAACATAAGTGCTTTATTTTGGTATAAAACACTATGGAAAAATTGAAAGTCGGCATCCTGGGGCTGGGGCGAGGCAAGACGCATCTGCGCAATTTTCTCGCCGTCGATCAGGCCCTGGTAATAGGGGCCTGTGACCGCATCGGCCAACGCCGCGAACAGGGCCTGGAGCTTATCGCCCAGGCCCGTTCCAAGGCCCCGGTGGTCGCCGAATTCGACGATTTACTGGCCCTTAAACCAGACGCCATAGTGGTCGCCTCCAACGGCAAATTGCAGGTCGATCACGCCGTCCAGGCCCTGCAGACGGGCTGCCATGTGCTGTCCGAAGTGCCCGGGGCTTATACCGAAGAGGAATGCCTGCGCTTGCGGGCCGCGGTGCATGCTTCAGGCTGCACCTATATGTTGGCCGAGAATACCTGCTTCTGGGATTTTTTGCGCTATTGGCGCAAATGGGTGGTCGAAGGCCGCTTTGGCGCCCTGTCTCTGGGCGAGGCCGAATACTTGCACTATCTGCCCGCCACCCTGGCCAGTGCCGACGGCGAGCGCTTTACGCCCAGTCAGGCTCGGGACCAGGGTCGCGACGACGCCCGCCCCATCTGGCGGGCCGACCAGCCGCCCATCCAGTATCTCACCCACGATCTGGGGCCGCTGCTCGAAGTCCTCGACGACCGCGTCGTCAGCGCCACCTGCCACAGCGGCCCTTTCCGCAACCCCGAGGCGCCGCTGCGATCAGACGGCCAGATCGCCCTCTTCCAGACCCAAAAGGGCCATCTGCTCAAGATTATGGTCACCCTGTCGACCCGGCGGCCCGAAGAGCACCGCTACCGTCTCTTTGGCACCGAGGGCAGCGTCGAGTGGTTTTCCTACGAGGGCTTTTGTCGCCGCTTCGACCGCTATCGGGGCCAGGGGACCGGTTGGGAGGTGCTGCCCATGGGCTTTGCCGCCCGCCACGACGATACCAGCACCGGGCACGGCGGTGCCGATTTGAAGGTGGCGCGCAATTTCACCGCCGGTATCCTCGAAGGTCGGCCCCCGGCCATAGACGTATACCGCGCCATCGAATACGCCCTGCCCGGCATTCTCGCCGCCCGCTCGGCGGATCTGGGCGGGGCGCCAGTAGCCGTGCCCGATCTGCGCCCGGCGCCCTTTGCCGGCACCCCCTTTTGGGACAGCGTACCCCTGCCCGAGAACGACCCGCCCGGGGCCGATTACGTCAAACAGAGTTGAAAGACCTCCAAGTCGGTCTCATCCACTTTGGTCGAGATAGAATTTCAACAGGAATTGTTCGCTGGGATGGTGGGTGGCCCGGATCGCCTCGACGAGCTTGTCATAGTCGAAATCGACCCGGCGGCGGATCACTGTATAGCCCGATTTGTCGGCCTGGAGAATGGCGTAGTTGGCGCGCCGGTCCCCCGTCAGCGGATTGGCCACCCCGCCCAGGGTCAGGTAGCGGACCCCATCGCAGCTCAGATCGGCCTCCTCGTGGGTGTGGCCGGCAAAGACCAGATCGGCCTGGCAGTCGGGAAAACGCTGCCGCAATTCTTCCGGGGTGGTATTCTCGACAAAACCTAGCTCGTCGCTGACCAGGGAAGCGTGGACCCCCAGCAGGCGAGTGCCGTCGGGCAGTACCGTCCGCTGCACAAAGGGCAAATCGCGCAGCCATTCGAACCAGCCCGTTGCCGAGAGGGCCCCGCGTGTCCAGCCGTTGCCCTGCTCAACACTGACCAGCGCCGACAACAGACTCAAATCCTTCTCGATACGCTCAATAGAGGGACCCCGCCGACCGCCTTTGACCACGTAGCGGTCGGTATTGCCCCACACGCACCGGGTTTTGGACAATTGCCCCAGGCGCCCCATAACGCCGACCGGATCGTAGCCCTGGTTGACGTGATCGCCCAGAATCCAGTAGCCGTCGACGCCGCCCTGGGCCCGGATATCGTCGAGCACGGCATCCAACGCCATGGAATTGCCGTGGATATCCGAAAGCATGGCCAGCCGCATTTTATCTCCTTTCCGCTCCACTCCTGCACCGACTGCGACCGGCGGCGCCGATCCGCCCGTCATCTGATTATTGGCGCCGAACCTGCGCCAACGGCTAATGCGGCCAAAGACCTGGACCAGCGCGCCCCGTACTGTATATATCGTTGCCGTCCTAATATATCGTTGCCGTCCTAATATATCGTTGCCGTCCTAAGGTTTTATAATCGTCCCATCGATTTGCCACAAGTCCCCCGGGCCCTTTGTTCTTGACGGGGCGAAATTTACCGGCTAAATATTATACCAATTTGAAGTACTGATGGCCGGATGTTTAGCGGTATGTCCCCGAAGAACAGCAAAACATCCGGACAACTTGAAATCAATCTGGTATTAGAGCCCCTTTTCCGGAGGTATAGCCATGACCCAATCCATTCTGGAATATCGGCGGTTGCTGCGGCTGCCAGGGGGGCCCTATTCGCCAGATGAACCGCGCTCTGGGCAAGGCACCCGCCCAGGACCGCGACTGGAGCGTCTATTACCGACAGCCGCAATCGGCCCCCAAGGCCTACAAATCCATGCGCACATGAGGCAATGGTGACCGACCCAGAAGAAGAATGGCACGAGCCCGAAGCGGTGGAAGTGCCCATCGACGGCACCCTGGACCTGCACACCTTTCACCCGCGCGACCTCAAGGAACTGCTGCCCGATTATCTCGACGCCTGCCGCCAGAAGGGCATTTTGCAGGTGCGCGTGGTCCACGGTAAGGGCACGGGCCAGTTGCGGCGCTCGGTGCACGCCATTTTGGGCCGTCTAGCCGAAGTGAAAAAATTCCGTCTCGCCGGCGAGGACGGCGGCGGCTGGGGCGCTACCTTGGTGTGGCTAGTCCCGCTAGATGGTTAATTCTCGCTCCCGGAGACTTTCTATGACCGACCCCACCTCGCTCATTCAAGAGGCCCTGCCCGCCCTAATCGATTTGCGCCACGAGCTGCACCAGCACCCCGAGCTCAAATACGAAGAGCACTGGACCGCCGCCCGGGTGGTACAGGCCCTAGAGGATGTGCCGGATCTGGATATCAACCAGGGCGTGGCCCGCACCGGCGTGGTGGCCACCCTGGGCGCCGACAAACCCGGGCCCTGTCTGGCGCTGCGGGCCGATATGGACGCCCTGCCCATAAGCGAAGAGACCGGGGCCCCGTACGCCTCGCTGACCGAGGGCAAAATGCACGCCTGCGGCCACGACGGCCACACCACCTGCTTGGTGGGGGCGGTCCGCGTTTTGGGCCAACTAGCCGACCAGCTCGAAGGGCCGGTGAAATTCCTCTTTCAACCCGCCGAAGAGGGCGGCGCCGGCGGCCAGCTCATGTGCCAAGAGGGCGTGCTCGACGATCCGCCGGTGCAAGCCATTTTTGGTCTGCACGGCTGGCCCTACCTTGAATTGGGGCAGGTCGGTCTGCGCAGCGGCAGCCTGTTCGCCAGCTCCGATTCCTTTGAGATTGTCGTCGAGGGTCAGGGAGCCCACGCCGCCTGGCCGCACCAAAGCGTCGATCCGGTACTTATTGCCGCTCATATCACCACCGCCCTGCAATCGGTGGTATCGCGCTCTACCGACCCCCTTGACTCGGTGGTGGTCACCGTGGCCCAGATCCACGCCGGTACGGCCTTCAATATCATCCCGTCCAGGGCCCGGCTAAACGGCACCCTGCGGGCCTTGAACCCGGTCACCAGGCAGCGCAGCATGGATACCATCGAACGCCTGGTGGACAATACGGCCCAAGCTTTTGGCGGCAGCGCGCAAATAAATTTTCTCGATGGCTACCCGGTCCTAGTCAACGACGAGACCGCCCTTGGCTATGTCAAAGACACCGCCGCCGCCGTCCAGGCCGACGGCCGCACCATACCCCCGGCAATGGGGGGCGAAGATTTCGCCTTTTTCGCCCAGCGCGTACCGGCCGCCTTTTTCACCCTTGGCCTGCGCGGTCCCGAGCAGGCCAGCTATCCGGCCTTGCACCAGCCCGATTTCGACTTTGCCGATGCAGCCATTCCCCTGGGTGTGCACATGCACGTCGAGCTGGCCCGGCGCTTTGCCCGCCATTGGCGGGGCAACAGCGCGACAGGCCGCTGAGACCTTGTCCAATTACTACGAACCCGGACCGCTGGTCCTGCTGCAGCGCCCGGTCGCCCTTATCGGCTTCCCCGGAGTTGACCAGCACGGCCTGGGCCGCGATCTGGCCGCCCTGGCCGGGCTGCCCCTTATTGAAGTGGACCGCTGGATTGAACACGAGGCCGGCCAGTCGCTGGGGGCCCTGGTCCAGAGTCAGGGGCTGACGGCCCTGCGCCAATTGGAAGACCGCTTTCTCAACCGGGCCCTGGACGCCCGTCCGCCCGGGGTTCTGGTCCTGGGTGACGGCACTCTGATCAAGGCAGCCAATTGTCAGCGGGTGGTAGCCGAGACAACCCTGGTCTATCTCAAAATTTCGCTGGCCGGCGCCTATTGGAACCTACGCCATTACGCCCAGGAAAAGGCCCGCCGGCCCCATCCCCTGCTATTGCAACCACCCGACAATATGGCGCAACTGAAACCATTATTCGCGCAGCGACTGGCCGGCTTTGAACAGGCCCATCTGACCCTGGATATGGATGCCATGACGCCATCTGCAGCCCTGCGCCACCTACTCGACTTGATGCCCCAATGGAGCACTGCACCGCCTACGCATTAGAAAATGTGTGTCTGAAAAATCGCTTTGCAGCCACGCGACGCCTGAATGGACTTTTTAGAAACGCCTTAACAATCAGCCCAGGATTGCCCTGCTCATGACAGATACCCTATTCGACCCGGTCGAAGTGCGGGTACTGGGGGCGCTGGTGGAAAAAAAATTCACCACCCCCGAGTACTACCCCCTTACCCTCAATGCCCTGCGCACGGCCTGCAACCAGAAATCCAACCGCGACCCCGTGGTCGATTTTGACGATAAAACCGTGGTCCGCGCCCTCGAATCGCTGCGCGACAAGCAACTGGCCCGCCAGGTCAGCGGCGGCGACCAACGGGTACCGCGCTACTACCACCTGCTGCACGAGCGCCTCGATCTGGAGGTCCCGGCCCTAGCCGCTCTGTGCGTGCTGATGCTGCGGGGCCCGCAGACCACTGGCGAAATTAGGGGCCGCAGCGCCCGGCTGCATGAATTTGCCGACCTAGATGCGGTGGAGGCCGTATTGACCCAACTGACTGAGCGCGAGGAAACCCTGGCGATTTTGCTGCCGCGCCAGGCCGGCCGCAAAGAGCGGCGCTACGCCCACCTGTTGACCGGCCCCCCGGAGGTAACCGAGGAGGAAGGCGAGGGACCGGTAGAAGCGGCGACCCTCGAAGTGCGGGCCGAAAACCAGCGCCTGGCCGACCTGGAGGAGGAAGTCGAACGGTTGCGGGCAGAGCTGGAAGCCCTACAGGAGGAATTCCGCGCCTTCAAGGGGCAGTTCGACTAGCCATGGACCAAGCCCGCGCCAAATGGGAGGCCCGCTACGCCGCCGCCGAGTATATCCACGGCACCGCGCCGGTGCCCTTTTTGGTCGAACAATTACCCCACCTCAAAAAGGGCCGGGCCCTGTGCCTGGCCGCCGGCGAGGGCCGCAACGCCGTTTTCCTGGCACGCCAGGGCTTTGCCGTCACCGCCATCGACATCGCCCAATCGGCTCTGGACAAATGCCGCGCCCTGGCCGACCAATACCAGCTCGAGCTACAGACGGTGCGCGCCGACCTGAGCGATTTCGACCTGGGCCGAGACCGGTGGGAACTGGTGACCAATCTGTTCTATTTGCAGCGCGATCTATTCCCCCGCGCCATGGAGGCCCTGACCCCGGGCGGCCACTTTCTAGTGCAGACCTATTCCATCGACCAACCGGCTCAGGGTTTTGGTCCCAGCAACCCCGATTTTCTCCTCAAACCCGGCGAGCTATTGGCCGCTTTTGCCCCGTACCGCATCCGCTATTACCAAGACGGCCTAGTAGCAGCCCCGGACGAAGGGGGCAACCGGCAGGCAGCGGTGATTCGCCTGGTGGTGGAGAAATAGAATCAAGGACAGCCTGTGCGCCTGCGCTGTCGCCTGTGCCAGGACCAATTTTACGCCTACTGGTTTGCGGCTTGACCAAGCGACACCATCGGGTTTAGGATGGTTTGCGACAACCGCAACGAAGCTGGGAGGCTCAGGCATGCTCGACACAAAGCTCGCATCAGACTGGCATTGCCCGCAGTGCGGTCCCCTCGACCGAGGCGGCTTAACGCTGTACCGCCCACCGCTGCTCAACGCCCATTCCAAGCGCCTCGATCCACACTGCACCGCCTGCGGCGCCACGGCTATTTGTCGTTCCCAACCCGTCCCGGCCGATGCCCAAACACCGGCTATCCAGGGGGCGGTACTGATTATCACGGGCACCTGCTCCAGTGGCAAGAGCACTATTTCTTATCTGCTTGCCCAGCAGCACCAATTTATCCAGATCGACGGCGATTGGATTTGGCAACAGGCCAAAGAGCAAGACCCTAAGATCCAACCGGACGATATCCACGGGGAACTGGCCTTATTGGCCGCCAACTTAGCCTCTCTGGGCCAAGCCATCGCCCTGGCCCACGTCATCTCGCCCCACCATCTACCTATCTACGAGCGGCTCTTTGACCAACGGAGCATCGACTACCAAATCGCCGTCCTTATGCCACAGGTCGAAACGCTGTTGGCCCGCAACCAGGATCGCAGGTGCTGGCCCAAAACGACGCCGGAGTACTGGGTGATGAAATTCTACGACGAATTTCTCGCGGCCGCACCGCTGCGGCCCTACTTCTACGACAATACCGACCAAAGCCCGGCGGCAACGGCCGCCGGATTAGCGCGGCGTTTGCACGGCTCCTAGACGTCGTGCTGCTAGCCGCCGAGTGGACTTTATTGGATTTGGGGAAGCAAAGCGAGGATTTCGCCCATCTGCTCGGGCAGCAGGAAGGACAGCAAAAAGACAATCAGCGCCAGGGTCAAGACAAAGCGCAGCAGGCGCCACAGGCCTTTAATAGGCGCCGCCAACAACAGCGCCAAACCGGCCGCAACCCCTTCGTCCCGCAGCGCTTTGACCAACCGTATCAAACCCTGGATCAACCGCGGAATGGCCATTAGCAATTGCCCGCCGGCGGCCCCCAGGGCCAGTACCAATAGCACCCAGGCCACCAGTTTGAGCCCGGTGATTAGCTCTTCGGGTGTCAATCGGCCCCCTCTGGTGAGGGCTGTCGGGCAAACGACCCCTCCATGAGGGCGGCAATGGCGGCCCGCCCCTCTGCCTGCAAAAAGCGCGTCCCCGTACCGGCAAAACGCGGCTGTGCAATCACCGGCGTAGCGCTGGCCTGCCAGCCGTCGCGCCAGCAGAACCAGTCGTCGCGGTCCTGGTCAAAAACAAACAGCGGCTTGGCGCACAGCTTGGCAAATTCTGCGCCCCACCCGGTGCCGCCGCGCACCGTATCGTCGGCCTGAATAGCACCCACCACGTAGACCGCCTGGCTCGAATTGACCTGATGCCAAATGGACTGCAAGACCCGTCGGATGGCCGAGCTATGGGTATAGGTGCGGTTGAGACGCCGAGCGATATAGCTCAAACTGATATCGCCCTTGAGCAGGTCGCCGCGACCAAGATGCCGCAGCCCTTGCTGGTTTACGGGCTGGTGCCCGGCAAAGGTGAAATTGACCTGGCCGACTCCCAGCCGTTGGGCCTGCCTGCCAAATTCGGCTTCGGCGCCTTTGGCCCCACCGCTGAACAACGTGCACTGTCGGGGATCCAGGTGTTGGTCTCGGGTCATAATGCAATCGCCGGGGGGTTATTCGGGCCTGTAGGCCAGAGACAGACGACGCCCATTCGCCGCCTTGAGGACCTTGTACAAGATAGCTATAATTGCGCCAAACGAAAACTTGCCGCAGCCGCTGTCGGCGGTATTTTCTGCGGACCGTACCACCCATATATTCGATGTTTTGCGCGTATCTCTCCGGAACAGGGCAAAACATCCGGACAATTTGAACTCAATCTGGTATTACAGTCTACTTTTTCCAGCCGGCTTTTCTCTTTATCACTTAGAGATACCGGCTTTAGTATATTCTGTTTGGACTCTCTCTTTATCCGTATACCGTTGATTGAGTCCCCTGGGCGGGGTGGCTGGAAGGGGGCAGTGATGTCTGAGGCCTCGAAGAGGCCGAGTTTACTGCCCCCTTCCAGCCACCCCGCCCAGGGGACACCAAGCATACCGTTAGTTTTGCAGATACCAATACGCTTAGAGCCTCAAGACGATCCGACAAAACATGACCCAACCCAGTCCCTTAAACCGCCTTCTCGAACGCTGGCGTGGCAGCCCCGTCGAATACGAGCTGAGCCAGTACCAGAATGAGCTAGGCGCCATCGAAGCGCGCGCCGCTCGATTGGCTGCTGCCTCCGACCACCGCCTGCAACGCCTGGCCGCCGCCCTGGGTCAACGGGTGCGCACCGGCACCCCCGCCGCGGCCGTGCGTCCCACCGCCTTTGCCCTGGTACGCGAGGCGGCCCAGCGGGTCCTGGGGCTGCGGCCCTTTGGCGTGCAATTGCTGGCCGGATTGGCCCTGCACCAGGGCAAGATCGCCCAGCTCAATACCGGCGAGGGCAAAACCCTGGCCGCCGTGGCACCGGCCTTCCTCAACGCCCTGACCGGGGGCGTCCATATCCTCACCTTCAACGATTATCTGGCCCGCCGCGACGCCGAATGGATGGGACCGCTGTACCGCTTTTTGGGCCTGGAGGTCGACTTTGTCCAGGAGGATATGGACCCCCAGCGACGACGACAGGCCTACGCCGCCGATATTACCTACCTCACCGCCAAAGAGGCCGGCTTCGACTTTTTGCGCGGCGGCTTGGCCCGCCACCCCGACGACCGGGTCCAACGGCCCTTCCACGCTGCCCTTGTCGACGAGGCCGATTCCACCCTTATCGACGAGGCCCGCGTGCCCCTGGTCATTGCCGGTCAGCTCGAGATCGAGCGCGCCGATCCCGGACGCATGGCCCAATTAGTAGGCCGCCTCGACCCGGAAATCCATTTTGCCGTCGATGAATACAGCCGCAATATCCAGTTGACCGATAGCGGCGTCGATTGGGTCGAAGCCCAGCTCGAATGCGGGCCCCTGCACGAGCCGGCCAATCTAGCCCTGCTCACCGGCGTCAATCTGGCCCTACACGCCGGCTTTTTATTGCAGCGCGATATCGATTATATCGTCCGCCACGACCGCATTGAGGTCGTCGACGAATTCACCGGCCGAGTGGTAGAGAACCGCCACTGGCCGCACGGCTTGCAGGCCGCCGTCGAGGCCAAAGAGGAACTGCCGATCCAGGCCCAGGGGTCGGTGCTGGGGTCGATTACGCTGCAGCATTTTATGGGGCTCTACCCCAAGCTGGCCGGGATGACGGGCACCGCCGTGCCCGCCGCCGAAGAATTGGCCCATTTCTACGGCTTGAAGGCGGTGGTCATCCCGCCCAATAAGCCCTGCATCCGCCGCGATCACCCCGACCGGATCTTTTCCCATCAGGCGGCCAAAACCCAGGCCTTGGTCGATGAAATAGAAGCAGTCCATGTCCAGGGACGACCGCTGTTGGTGGGCACGGCCAGCGTCGACGAATCCGAGCGCCTGGCCGCCGCCCTGCAGGAAAAAGACATTGCCTGCCAGGTGCTCAACGCCCGCACCGACGACCGCGAGGCGGCCATTATTGCCGGGGCTGGGGCGCTGGGGGCGGTGACCATTTCGACCAATATGGCCGGCCGCGGCACCGATATCCGCCTGGGCGGGGCCAACGGCGAGGACGAGGATCAGGTCCGCGCTTTGGGGGGGTTGTACGTGATGGGCACCAACCGCCACGAAAGTCGCCGCATTGACGACCAGCTGCGCGGCCGCGCCGGCCGCCAGGGCGATCCGGGGGCGGCGCGTTTTTTCGTCAGTCTAGACGACCCACTTTTCCAGCGCTACCGTCTGCGCGAATTGATCCCGGCTTTTTTGTGGCCCGCCCCCCAAGAAAAAACCCTGGACCACCCTGTCATTAACGCTGAAACCGCCCGGGCCCAGCGCATTGTCGAGGGCCAAAATTTCGATATCCGCCGCACCCTGTACCAGTATACCACTCTCATCGAACAGCAGCGTCAGCTAGTAGCCCAGCGCCGTGACGAATTACTGCAAGGGACGGCGGCTGGCGATTTATTGGCGGCAGAATTGGGAGATAACTGGAAGCAGTTGAATGCCGCTTTGGCAACAGACGATTTACAAGGGGCCGCCCGCCAAGTCGCCCTGACCTTGCTCGATAGGGCCTGGGCCGACCAGTTGGCCCTGGCCGAGCAGTTGCGCGAGGGCATCCATTTGCAGGCGGTAGGGGGGCGACGTCCGGTGGAGGTATTCCAGGAACAGTTGGCCCAGGCTTTTGCCGAATTATTGGGCCGTGTCGACCAGGAGTTGGTCGCCGTTTTCGCCCAGCTAGACCCCGAACAGGGTCTCCAGGGCCTCGACCCCGAAATGTTGCAGGGGCCTTCCTCGACCTGGACCTACCTGGTAGACGATAACCCCTTTGCCGACGGACTGGGCCTGCTCAGCGCCGATCCAGGGCGCGCCGCTGCCACGGCCATAGGGGCCGGGCCGCTGTTGTTGGTGTGGGCGGTGTGGCGCTGGTTGGGGCGGAATAGGCGGTGAAACTGAGTGTAGAGCCCGATCAACCGACCGCGACCCCGTTGCCGTTGATGGCCATTTCCGACCCGGGTGCGCCGTTGCTGCTGATTTTCACTTCGCCCACTTCTTCCCCGATATCGCCGGGCAGGCCCGGCAGCTCAAGTCCGGCGATATGCTGCAGCAGGCGGATTACCTGGCCACTGTAGCCGTATTCGTTATCGTACCAAACGTACAATACGCAACGCTCGTCCTGCACCTGGGTCGCCCCCGCATCGACAACGCCGGTCTTCTCGGTGCCGATAAAATCGCTCGATACCACGTCGGGAGAGCGGGTGAAATCGATCTGCCCCGACAGCGGCGAATCGAGCGAGATCTGGCGCAGGTATTCGTTGATCGCCTCCACTGAGACGCCCCGCTTCAAGGTCAGGTTGAGGATGGCCAGCGAAACATTGGGGGTGGGCACGCGAATGGCGCTGGCCGTCAGGCGGCCCTCCAGATGGGGTAGGATCTTGCCCACCGCGTTGGCGGCCCCGGTTTCGGTAATGACCATATTGAGGGCGGCGCTGCGGCCTCGGCGGCCTTTGGAATGGAAATTGTCGATCAGATTCTGGTCGTTGGTATAGGAATGGCAGGTTTCGATATGGCCGTGCGCGACGCCGAATTCCTTGTGCAATACCTTCAGCACCGGGGCAATGGCGTTGGTGGTACAACTGGCCGCCGAAAAAATGCGCTCGTCTGCGTCAATATCGTAGTTGTTGACTCCGTAGACGATATTGGGCACATCGCCTTCGCCCGGTGCCGTTAAAATGACCTGCTCTACACCAGGGGCCTGCAAGTGGCGGCTCAGTCCTTGGCGATCGCGCCACACGCCCGTATTGTCCAGCACCACGGCCTCTTCAATGCCGTATTGGGTATAATCGATCTGGTCGGGCACATCGGCGTAGAGCAAGCGGATCATATGGCCGTTGACCACTAGGGCATGCTCGGCCTCGTCGATCTGAATAGTACCTTTGAAAGGGCCGTGCACCGAATCGCGGCGCAGCAGCGAGGCGCGTTTGGCCAGATCGTCTTTTTTAGACGGTTTGACGACAATGGCGCGCAGGCGCCACTTGTCCGAGCCCCCCGAGCGCTCAATGAGCAAGCGCGCCAGAATGCGGCCAATGCGGCCAAAGCCGTACAGGACCACATCCTGCGGCGTCGGCGGCATGGTATTGCCTTGTTGCACAAGCACAGCCAGTTCCCCGCCGATAAAATCATCGATCGACGGAGAGGATTCGGTGGACCGGTAGCGCGTATTCAATTTACCCAGATCGATGCGCGCCGAAGGCGGTCTGAGCCGGTCGATAGCCTCGAGTAGAGCCAGACTGGTGCCAACGCAGAGTTCGCCCTGGACAATCTGGCGGGCGAAACGGTGGGCTTTGAGGATATCAATGGCCGAGCAATGGACCAGTGAGCGACCGTACAGGGTGATGACTACGCCGCAGTCGCGGTAGAGCCGGCCAATGAGGGGAATCATGGTTTCGGCGGCGGCTTCGCGTTGGTTCCAGGTGGAGAAATAATCTTCCATCTTGGGGTCTTGCATGAGCCGATTCCTATCTGGTGGGCGTTGGCCGACCTTTGTTGGAGAAAGGCGAATGGGCAGGACCTTGGGCTGCTCGAATCTGGCTGAGCCTATTTCGAGTACGGCGAAATTGCGGCTTGACCGTACCACTTGTTGCAAATTTAGCTTCTGTGTTTAAATTTCGCCCGTTTCATTTTATCCGGCTGTGACGAGAGTCACCTAAACCTAGTGATCTTGCTCACTTAGAAGCACTTTTTTAAGCGATTAAGCCAACCCATTGGGCTGCGGCCGGTCCTTCCCGCCCCGCCGGTAAATCATTGCGCCCGGATCGGATCTGTCGGATATTTTCGTAGTTCGCCCCGGATTGTACCAGCCGCATCTCCAACGAGGAAAGAGTTATGCTGTCGCCCGACCAAGTGGCCTTCTACCACGAACACGGTTATCTGCGCATTCCCCAGGTTTTCAACGCCGACGAAATGGACGCCCTAGAGGGCGACCTGGAGCGGTTGGTGCAGGAATGGGCCACTACCAGTTCCGGCTGGAGCGGCCCCTGGCGCCGCATTTATATGGATGAGGAAACTGACAAGGCCGCCAAGCTGACGGCCATGCACGATCTGTATTTCTATTCGGCGCCCTGGATGCGGGCCGTCACCCACCCCCGGCTCACCGGGGCGGTGGCCGACCTGCTCGATTCGTCCGTGGAATTGCACCATTCCACCCTGCATATCAAACCGCCCGGAGCCGGCCAGCCCTTTCCCATGCACCAGGATATGCCCTTTTACGCCCACGCCGACGGCCGCTACGTAGACATACTGGTACACCTGGACGACACCTGCCACGCCAACGGCGAAATTCGCTTTCTCGACTGCTCGCACAAAAACGGCCCCCTTGAGCATATCACCCAAACCGAAGACGGCCCCTGCACGCCGCATTTGCCCACCGACCAGTACCGCCTGCAGGACAGCGTCGCGGTGCCGGCCCAACGCGGCGACGTGGTCTGCTTTAGCCTGCACACCATCCACGGCTCATACATAAATACCACGGACCAGCCCCGCCGCATGGTGCGAGTGGGCTACCGCGATCCGCACAATAGCCAGACCGGCGGCCAGAGCAACGGCCGCCCCGGCCTTATCGTCCAGGGCTACCGCGACCGGCTGGAAGGCGAGTCCATGCTCAGCAACGCAGGACCCGCTTAATTGGAATAAAGGCCCGCTAGAGGACGAATTTCCTCCACTCCCCAATAGTCTCCACCGCAGGGCTTTGGGGGTGTTGGCCGGCGGCGGGCAGTGAGGGGGCGGGGCAGCTGAAGGCCGGGCGGGCGGCGTCTTATTATAGCCCACTGATTCCCCCTCTTCCCAGTTGTTGCCAAGGGTCTGGGGGCTGTCGGCCGGCGGCGCTGTGTGGGGGTAGGGCGGCGGGGCAGCTGAAGGCCGGGCGGGCGGCGCAGCCGGGCGGCAGGGGGAAGGCCGCAAGCGGGCGTCACACAGCGCCAGAGGCCGGCAGCCCCCAGACCCGCCCTCGACAGCTAGCCCGCCTAACCCGACATCCCGAAACCGCGTACATTTACAGACCGCCCTAACAACCCTAACAACCCGTTTTAGCACACCTATCTCACTAGCCAACCTCAGGAGAAACTCATGTCCGACGTCCAACCCGTATTGATCGACGGCCAGTGGCGCGCCGCCGACCAGGTGGGCACCTTCGCCCCCGACAACCCGGCCACCAAGGCCCCCACCGGCGAGACCTATCCGGTCAGCTCCCTGGCCGATGTCGAAGCCGCCCTCCAGGCCGGAGCCAGGGCCGCCGAGGCGCTGCTTTCAGTGCCAGCCGCACAAATCGCCCAATTTCTCGAACGCTACGCCGACCGCATTGAAGCCCGCCGCGACGACTTGACGCAAATGGCCAACGCCGAATCGGGCTTGCCGGTGGAGCCCCGTCTGGATGGCATTGAACTGCCGCGCACCACCGACCAATTGCGCCAGGCCGCCGCTGCCGCCCGGGACGGCTCGTGGGCCCTGCCCACCATTGATACGGCCGCCGGCATCCGCTCGGTCTACGGTTCGTTGGAAGGGGCAGTAGCGGTATTTGGCCCCAATAATTTTCCCTTTGCCTTCAACAGCGTTGCCGGCGGTGATTTCGCCGCCGCCATCGCCGCCGGCAATCCGGTGATTGGCAAGGGCAATTCCTCGCATCCAGGCACCACCCGACTGCTGGCCGAAGAGGCCCTGGAAGCCGTTAAAGAAACGGGCCTGCCCACAGCCATGGTGCAGCTGATCTACCGCACCGACCACGCCACCGGCGAGAAACTGGTATCGCACCCCCTTATTGGTGCCACCGGCTATACCGGCTCGCGCGGGGCCGGGCTGGTGCTCAAGGGCGCCGCCGACCGGGCCGGGAAGCCGATTTACATGGAGCTGAGCAGCATCAATCCGGTGTATATCCTGCCCGGCGCCCTGGCAGAGCGGGGCGCCGAATTAGTCGACGAATTTGCCACATCTTGTTTAATGGGTACCGGCCAATTCTGCACCAACCCCGGTATCGTCGTCCTGCTCAAGGGGGCGCCGGCCGATGAATTTGTCGCCCAGACCAGCGCCAAATTCGGTGGCGCCCCGGTGGGTACGCTGTTGAGCGGGGCAGTGGAAAAAAGCATGGATCAAAGCGTAGCCGCTCTACAGGCGGCCGGCGCGCAAGTATTGGTGGGGGGCCAGGCAGGCGGCGGCAACGGCTACAGTTATAATAATACCCTGTTGCAGGTCGACGGCAGTCGCTTTCTCGACGACCCCGAGGCCCTGCAGGAAGAGGCCTTTGGCAACGAAAGCCTACTGGTCATGGCCGACGACGCCGATCAGGCCGTGGCTATCGCCCGCTCGTTTGAGGGCAATCTGACCGGCGCCCTCTACAGCGATACCCAGGGCGGCGACGATGCCCTGTACGACCAGATCGCGCCGATTTTGCGCCGCAAAGTGGGCCGCCTTCTCAACGACAAAATGCCCACCGGCGTCGCTGTCTCGGCGGCGATGAATCACGGCGGCCCATACCCGGCCACCGGCCACCCCGGCTTTACCGCGGTGGGCATTCCCGGCTCGCTGCTGCGCTTTGCCATGTTGCAATCCTTTGACAATGTGCGGCCGCACCGCTTGCCGGCTTCCCTACAGGACCAAAACCCGGGCGGCACGTGGCGCCTGATCGACGGGGCCTGGAGCCAGGCGTCCGTAGAAAGCTAAAAAGACTTAGCTGCGCTAGATATACCCTGCACAAGGGGTCGGCTCCATTGGAGGAGTCGACCCCTTTTTATCGATCTTTTGGTCGGCTCAGCGCAGCAGATCAAAGAGCTTATCCTGCCGGTGGCGGGCCGCCCAATGTAGGGGCTTCTGGCCCGCGTGGTCGAGTAGGTCCTTATCGGCTCCGTGTTCCAAGAGCAATTCTACAAACGCCCTGTGACCATAGGCGGCAGCAAGATGGAGCGCTGACTCGCCAACTACTGGCGGGGACGTATTAAACATATCGGTATTGCCCTGTGTGGTTTGGCCGTTGACGGCCACCCCCCGTTCCAGCAGCAGCCGACCGATTGATGCGAAACCCTTGTAGGCTGCGGCCATAAGCGCCGTCTCGCCGCTGGCCGAAGTGCTGTTGGGGTCTAGGCCCTGATCAAGAAGGAATTGGACAATCTCTTGCTGCTGCTCCCAGGTAGCCAAATGCAGTGCTGTGCCGTCCTGGCTAACAGCATGGATATCAGCGCCGTATTCTAGCAGCAGCTTAATGATCTCCATATGGCCAAAAGTAGCCAGCATCAAAGGCGTTCCGCCTTCAGAATTTTTCGCGTTTACCAGTTCGGGATTTTTCTTGAGTAGCTTCCGTACCGTCTCGATATCGCCTTTGAACGAGGCGCTGAGAATATCCTGATGATCCTGATCCATGCTCGGGGTTCCTTTCTTTAAGTCTGAACATTTCCTTTAGCGGAGTATTAACGGCCACAGAAGGATTGAGCCGCCAGTAAGGCCCTACCTTACGCCGTGTTGCCCCAAGGCACCACCGCAGAGCGAAATTGGTAAAATAAATGGGCGTTTAAAAGCGATTGCAAAACGGAGTCCTTAAGAGGACCGGTACGGCGCCAGATCCATCCCCGGATAGCGCGCCCCCACCGCCGCCAGATTCTCGGCCGTCCAGTACGGATCGTCCACCGTCGGGAAGCCCAATAAAGTTCGCTGCTGTGGAGTCGCCCGGGCGACGAGGGCTTTCAGATGCTGGTCTTCGCCCAGCCGGGGCCAACACTGGAAGCCCTGCCAGGACCAGGCGCGCCCGTACGCCCAACTCAAGGTCAGGCGCAACCCCGCTGCAGCCGTCATAGCCGTGCCCCGATGCAGGGTATCGGTCCAGTACACCAGCAGCGATCCGGCCGGCCCCACGGCGGCTACTTCGCGGTCGTACAATTCCGGCGCCCAGCCCAAAATAGCCTGATCAAGCGTCGGCTCAAGGTCGGGAAAGAAATGCGTTTCAACTTGATCTGTGCTGGGAGCATGCTCGCGTGCCACCAAGTGGGTAGGGCCCAGCTCCTCGGTTATATCCTCCAGATATAAAAAGAAGCCCAGGGGCGCATAGGCCCGGTCGCCGCCCGGGACCACCAACGTATGGTTGGGGTAGTCGAAATGCAAAGGCTGGTCGTAGTCGGCCGCCCCGGCGTATTTGGCCTGTATAGCAGCGCGCAATAAGCGCAAATCGGCGCTGCCGTAGATCTGTTCGACCAAAGCTACCACAGCGGACGACAGGGAGAAGTCGGTGAGTGGCGTCTGGGCAAAGGGAAACATGATCATACCGGCGAACTGATCGCCCTGCAACGAGTGGTGCGCCGTCGGGTCGGCCTCGTATGCCTCTAGAGTGGGGAAATGCTCGTACGCGGCTTTTTGGAGCACGCGGAGCTCGTCTGGAGCAGAAAAACCCTCAATGAGCACCCAACCGGTATTGGCAAGCTGGTCTATAGACTCGGTATAGGCAGTAGACATTCTTCTCTCTCCAATGTAGATGACAGGCTTTCTGGTGAATCTGTCTTACCTTAGGGGCAATACCCAACAATGACCAGGCTTTTCCACAACTTCCCCTAAGCAGGTTTTCCACTAAAGGGCGAGATCATTGGTCTGCCAACAAGTGAACCTCAACCGCTGCTATCCGGTCTTTACCTATAGGACCCACCTGTTCCTTCTGTCATTATCCGAGCCCTTGGTCGGTTTTCTCGCAAAGGTTAGCAATGACTCAGTCCAGACCCCTACCGCAAGACCTACTGGATCAACTAGATGCCTGCGTCGAAGCCTATCTCGGACGCGAAGGCCCCCTCAAGCAATCCGGCCACAACGGCACTTATGCGAGCTGGAAGCAAAAGCGCGGGCCCATTTTGCAGGCTGTGGACGCCGACGGCGATTTTCTCGATGTGGGGTGCGCCAACGGCTATTTGCTCGAATGCTTGGTGGAATGGGGCAGGGCGGAAAAGGATGTCCGCCTCAGACCTCATGGCGTCGACTACGGGGCCGGCTTGATCGACTTGGCACGCCAGCGCCTGCCGGAATTTTGCGATAATTTACAGGTCGGTAATATGTGGGATTGGCAACCGCCCCAGCGCTACGACTATGTATGCACGGGGCTATCGGTCCCCGACGATTATCGGGACGAATTATTCGATCGCTTTGTCGCCGATTTCGTCAAACCAGGTGGGCGGCTGATTCTACGCCGCTATTACAATAGGGATGAGGACAAGAAGACCTCATTCAATCTGGGACATTACCTGGCTCAGCGCGGCTATCGTCCAACGGGCACCATTATGCTCGAAGGTCACGACGATGTTCCCCTGTATGCCTGGATTGATCCCTAGCAGGGCATTCAGGCCCGGTACACCTGGGCGATCTGCCCGGCAATTCCGTCCCAATCCAATTCTTCAGCTCGGGCTCGGGCCGCCTGACCGGCCGCCTCGGTATCCATTTGGCTGATCTGCACCATGGCCTTTTCCAAGCCGCCTCTGTCCTTGGGATCGTAGAGCACGCCCATCGAATCATCGACCAATTCGGGCAGGCATCCCAGCCGTGGCAGCACTACCGGCCGACCAAAGCCCAGCGCCGTTATCGCCGAACCAGAGGTGAGAATCTGGTCAAAGGGCAGCACCACGGCGTCGGCGCCGTTGAGATAGAGCTGGAAATCCTCCACCGGGAAATAGGGCGAGGTGTATAAATGGACCCCCGCTAGACCCTGGGCTCGAGCAGCAAGGGACTGGCCGTAGGCTGGGTCGAGGGCCTGTCGCATCATCAATATCAGCGCCGCATTGGCAGGGGCGCTGCGCTCAAAAGCTTCAATCAGCCGTTCAATGCCTTTATAGGCCCGGGCATTGCCAAAAAACAGATAGACAAAGGCGTCGGGGTCCAGCCCCAATTGCCGCCGCGCCTGGTCGCGCCCCATATCGTTGGGATAGACATCGATAAAATTGCCGTGCGGGATAATATGGACCCCGTCAGTGCGGTGGAATAGCCGGCCCGCCAATTCGGCAGCGTGGCCGCAATGGGCCAAGATGGCGTCGGCTAGGCGGCATACCAGCAGGCGGCCCAGGTGGTCTATATGGGGAAAGGGGCGTTCGTGCGGATATATATTGTGCAGCGTCCAGACGATGCGGTAGCCCATACGCTGGGCCAAGGTGAGACGGTCGGCAAAGTGCGCATAACGCTCCAGCGTGCTCTCCAGATCGGTGGAGCGATAAAAATGATGCAGCCAATTGAGATGGAGCACGTCGTGTGTGCTCCGCTTCTCCTCCAGCCACTGAGGGCTCAAGCTATAATCGCCCAATTCCAGGTGAATATCCAACTTCTCCAGCGCCCGAGCCAACAAGCCGGCGTAGGGATTGCATTTGTGCTGCAGGGTTAAGCCACCAACCTGCTCCCAGAAAAAAAGAACGTTCATAATGAGCTCCAAAGAGTGTCTGCAGCCGCCCCGCCCGACAACCCCGATGAAACGCCCTTCTTCTTACATTTAATCGCATTGCCAAGGGTTCGGGGGCGTTGGCCGGAGGCGGTATGTGGGGGATGGGTGGCGGGAAGCTGGAGGCCGGGCGGGCGGCGCAGCCGGGCGGCGGGGGGAAGGCCGCAAGCGGGCATCACATATCGCCAGAGGCCGGCGCCCCCGAACCCGCCCTTTGCGACCCAACCACCCACTATCCCTCTCCGCAACAATGTAGCCCCCCGCCTCCCTGGCGACAAGACGACGGAACCCCTTGCTATTGGCCGCGTTTTTAGGATAATAAGACTTTTGTCCACTCTATACCCATTGCAAGCAGGTATTCATGTCCAATAGCATTCGCCTGGGCGTCCTCGGCGCCCTACTGCTGTACAGCCTGGCCGCCGCTCAAACCCGCGAAGAGGCCTTTCCACCCGATTCGGCGCCCCTGACGCCTACCATAGACTTGGGGCTGGAACCGGTCGAGGTCGATATTCCCGACCAATTCGGCACCCTGCCGCCGTTGACTCTATTGCTGCCGCCTGGCTTCAGCGCCAATATCTTTGCCGCTACCGGTCTGGAGGGGCCTCGCTATATGGCCTGGAGCCCGGACGGGGTCCTGCACGTGGCCAATATGAAAGTCGACAGCCCCAACCAGTGGAGCCCGGCCCGCGACCAATCTTCGGGCCAGATCGTCGCTCTCCCCGATGCCGATGGCGACGGTGTGGCCGACGAGGCAAAGATAGTGGCCGACGGCTTCTGGTGGGCCCACAGCCTGGCCTTTTACAAAGGCGACCTGTACGTAGCCGATACCAATCGCATCTATCGTCTGGTCGATGCCGACGGCGACGGCTTTTACGAGGACCAACAGGTCTTTATCGACGATCTGCCCACCTTCAACGACAGGGGCGGGTCCAATCACGTCACCAAGACCATCGTCTTCGACGAGGTCAACGAAAAACTCTATATCAATGTCGGCTCTTCCTGCGATATGTGCCGCGAGGAAAATCCCGAACGGGCCTCCATCCTCCAATTCAACGCCGATGGCAGCGGCCGCCAGGTCTTTGCCACCGGCATGCGCAATAACGTCGGCATGGCTCTGCACCCGCTGACCAATGAATTGTGGGCCAATAACAACGGCCACGACCGCGAGGGCTTTGAATTTCCGCCCGAGTGGATCAGCATTGTCCGTCAGGACGGCTTTTACGGCTGGCCCCTGGCCTTTGGCTACCGCAAATTCATCGACCTGGGTGAATACGGTTTTATGGGCCCATTCTCAACCGCCGACTCGGCGCGGGTGGAGAGCATGGAGCGGCCCGTAGCCCTGGTCCCGGCCCACCTGGCGCCCATGGGCATGCACTTTTACACCGGCGACCTCTTTCCCGAACAATTCCGCAATATGTCTTTTACGGCCCTGCGGGGCGGCGAGGTCTCGGGCAATATCGCCGGCTATCCCGGCTTCAAGATCGTGGTGCTGTTCAGCCAGCCCGACGGCTCCGACGCCCGCATCGCCGATTTTATGGCCGGCCTGGGCCCGGGGCCCGGCATTGAGCGCCGCGGCTTATGGGGTAAACCCGTGGGCGTAACCGCCGGCCCTGCGGGCCATCTCTACGTCTCGTCCGACCACACCAATAGCGCTATTATCCGCATTGGCCTGGGAGCCCTCTTCGGCCAGTGGGAAGTGCTGCCGGCCGATTCGCTGGTGGCCGGGTCGCAAGCTACACTGGAAGGGACTATTCGCCTGGCGCGCTTTGACGCGGCGGGCTCCGAGCCGGTCTTAAGTGCTGACCTAAGCGCTTTGGGCGGACCTTCGGCGGTACCTCTCGAAGCGCTGGGGGATGGGCTCTACCGTCTCAGCACCGAGGTGGAAGTAGCCGCGCCCAACGGTCATATCAACGTGCCGGTACGGCTGGCTCAAGAAACAGCCGGTGGGCTGGTCGAAACGCGGCTGTCGGCGCAACTGGTGGTTTTGCCCGCCGCCGATCTGACGCTTTTTGACGAGAGCTTGGCCAGCGGTTTCCAGGTGCGGGGGGCCCTGGGTGCCAACGATCCTGTTGTAGAGACCGCCGAATCCGTTTTCCAAGGAGAAAGGGTCAGCAGCGTCGCCGTCAAACCCCTCAGCAGCAGCCTCAATTGGAGTTTTTCCTACATCGCCGACGAGTTGGTCAACGCCGTGGGGTATAAGGCGCTGCGCTTTGCCTTTAGGGTGGGTCCGCTGGTCGAGCCGGGTACATCCTTGGGGGTCCAGATTTCGACCCTCAACCAGGGCCGCACCACCAGCACGGTGGAATTGCTGGGCGATCAGCTCGACTTGGGCAGCGACCAGTGGCAAATCGTCGAGATACCCCTGGATGCCTTTGACTTGACCGGCCCCATTGAGCAAATCGGCTTTAGCGGCAATCAGGAAGGAACCTTCTATCTGGATGCCATCGAATTGGTGCGCGCCGTGCCCGGGCCGCCGGTGACCCTGGTCGAGGAGCGCCAGACGACGCAGACCCCGGCCAATTTTAGCCTGGGACAGAACTATCCCAATCCCTTTAACAGCGATACCGTGATAGGCTTTGCCCTACCCAATCCCGGCCCAGTCGAATTACGCGTCTTCAATCTGGCCGGCCAGCAGGTGGCCACCCTGGTGCAAGGCGAGCGCGCCGCCGGCAGCTACGTAGTGCGCTGGGATGGCCGTGACGACCAAGGACGGGCCCTGGCCAGCGGTATCTACCTCTACCGCTTGCGCGCCGGTAAACAGGTGCAAGCACATAAGTTGCTGTTGTTGCGCTAAGCCGTCGAACGGGCTTTCTGAAGGGGATACCCAGCCGCTGCAACAAGAATGTTGCAGCGGCTGGGTTGGCTCTGGTCCGAGGTATTTCTCCAGTCAAAAGGCGGCCGCGCTTTTGCGCCCGGCCGCCTTTTGGTATTTTCATCAACCCAACCGCCTATTAACCAATTTGAAGTACTAATGGCGGGATGTTTCCCGCCTGTACCGAAGGGCTAGCCGCCGAATACCGGGGCATCTTCACATCAAATTGGTATAACCCCCTACGGAACTGCACGTGGGTGGCACCCGGACCAGAAGCAGGGCGCCGCAGTCGCCCTGCCCGGGCGGACCTATTCGCACCGGCGTAAATCCCGAGTAATTCTACGCATGCCCGTACGGCCCAAACTGCGCCTCGGCCTAGTGCTAGAGAACCTGCAACCGCCGGGCTGGATCCACGCCCTGATCGAGCGTTTATCGCAAACCCAGAGCATCGAATTGGCGGTTGTCGTTGTGACCGGCTCTGCACCCACAGCCGACCATCCAGCGGGTTACCGACTCTACAACTGGCTCGAAGATCGCCTGTTCAAACCCGGGCGGGACGCGCTGGCCGCCCGGGACGCAACAGATCTGTTGGCCAGGGTACCTCAAGTCGAGCTGGCCGCCACCTGGAAGGGGGATGATCTACATCTGGACAATACGGCTCTACTGGAAGCTCACGGCATTGAGATCTTTTTACATCTGGGGCCGACGCGGTTGGCTGGCCCCATTCTCGAACTAGCCCCTCACGGTGTCTGGTGGTACGGCCCCGACAGCTTTGCCTTGCGTCCCGTGCTGGCACGCGAACCCGTGACGCCTTCGACTCTGGTGCGGTTGGGCCAGACCCCGGCCAGCGACGCACTGCTCTGCGCCTCCTACGGTCGCACCCACCGGGTTTCGGTCAATCTCAACCGCAGCCAGGCGCGCTGGAAAAGTGCTGCTTTTGCCCCGCGCCTGCTGCAACGACTCTACCACCAGGGACACCTCGAAGAAAGCGCGCCACCGCCGCCGACAAAGCCGCCGAGCAACACCGCCCTACTGGGCCTGCTGGGCGGTCATCTGGGCCGTTGCCTGGGCCTGGGCGTGGACAAAGTACAGCGGCGGGGTCAGTGGACCTTGCTCTATGGCCTGGGCGATAACCCCCTACAACGGGGCGAGCAGTTCACCGAGCTGATCCCTCCTGCCGACCGCTGCTGGGCCGACCCCTTTATCGTTTACCAACAAAATCGTTATTACGTCTTTTTCGAAGAATTGATCTTCGCTCGCAAACGGGCTCATCTGGCGGTAATGGAGATGGACGAGGCGGGGCAATGGACGGCGCCGGTTAAAATCCTCCAACGCGACTACCACCTGTCCTACCCCTTTGTCTTTGTCGTCGACGGCACCTACTACATGATTCCCGAGACGGCGGCCAATCGGACCGTTGAAGTATACCGTTGCGAGGAATTTCCCCACCGCTGGACCTTTTACAAGAATTTAATGGAGGGCGTCAGGGCGGCCGATACCACCCTGCACCAGCATCAGGGGCGCTGGTGGTTGTGGACCAATATGGCCGAGGGAGAGGGGACATCGACCCGCGACGAAGTCTTTCTCTTTTACGCCGACCACCCCCTGTCCACTAGCTGGACGCCCCACCCGCTCAACCCGGTGGTCTCCGATGTGCGCTGGGCCCGGCCGGCCGGCCGGCTGTTCGAACGCGAGGGTCAGTTGATTCGCCCGTCCCAGGACGGCTCGGTGCGCTATGGCTACTGCCTGCATTTCAATCGCGTCACCCACCTGAGTCCAACCCAGTACCGCGAAGAGCCAGTGCATACCCTAGGACCGGACTGGACCCCGGATCTGGTCGGCGTCCATACCTACAACCACGCCCACCGCCTGACCCTGATCGACGGCAAGTTCCAGCGCCGACGCTTTGGCTGACAGAAGACCCTTGGCGCTGGGCTATCTGGAATGAACAACCCCGCCGCAAGCAGCGGGGAATTCGACCCGCAGAGATTCAATCGGGTATTGACGCGGATTTATTTTACCAACAATTCTGGCAGAATTACTCTGCCGGCGGCCCGTACCCGTGTCGTTCGAGAACATCGCCGGCCACCCGTTCAATGGCGGCCATATCCTCGGCCGAGAGACGGACGAGGCTGGCTTCGTTCATATTGCGGATGACCGATTCTACTCCGTGTACTTTCCACTGCTGGCCAAAGACCTGGTCCGGCAGGGGATCGAGCCCGAGAAAATCGGTGAGGCGCCGCGTCACGCCCATTGGGTCGGCGGCTAGGTCCTCGTAGTAAATGGTGAGGAAGTGGTCGAGGCCGGCCCGGTCCTGCTGCACCAGGCGGTCGGTGGCGACCCATTGTTCGGCGCATAGCTCCACGGGATAGTGCTGGCCGTACTGGTCGTTGCCGCGTGGGCCCGGGCGAGCCTTGCGCCGGATGCCCTCGGCCACAGCAAAACCGTTGCGAACGATGTAGATGAAATAGGCCGGTTGAAAATGGGCCTGGAAAAAGGGCAGGCGGGCCGCGTTGGCAATAGATTTTTCCAGCAGGTTGGGCGCCTGCCGGCGATGGAAAAAAGACCATTGTCGTTTGATTCGCTCCGCCCTCTCGGCGCCGCCGGCCCCCGGTTCTAAGCGCACTTTTTCCAGGCATTGGCACCACAACCGCGGCCAGCCGAAATCCTCGGGTCGGGGCAGGGCGTCGGTGAGGCGCACCCCCTCGCTGGGCAGACTGGTAATGCGGGGGTGCCTATCCAGGACGCTGCGCAAAAGTGTAGTGCCCGAGTTGTAGCAACTAACGACGAAAATCCAGCGCTCGGGCTCTGGGTCACGCCCCAAAGACGCGGTCAGGCGTTGGGCCGCACGCATTTTCAGCAGACCTTTTTTGAGTCGTCCGGCCAAACCCATTACAGGGCTCATAACAGAACTGCCTGACCGACCGACCGGCCCGCCACCACCGCCTCTAGCACCCCATAGCTGCGCCGAGTGAGGGCCTCCAGGCTGAAGTCTTGTTCGACGCGCTGGCGGGCGGCGCCCCCCAGCTGGCGGGCCCAGGCCGGATCGCCGAGTAGGCGGGCGATCTGGGCGGCGATATCGGCCTCGTCCTCGGGGGTGGCCAGCAGTCCGGTTTGGCCATCGCGCAAGACCTCGGGGATACCGCCGTCGGCCACCCCGACCCCGGGGATACCGAACGCCCCTGTTTCAATGAGAAAATTGGACAGGCCCTCGCCGACGGCGGCCATCAGACAGATCTGGGCGCGCCGGTAGAACTCGTAGAGTTCGACCGACATTGGGGCCAGCGCCCCGGTGAACAGGACGCGGTCGCCCAGGCCCAGACGGGCAGCCAGGCGCTCCAGGGCGGCCCGCTCGGGGCCGTCGCCGACAACGGCGTAGCACAGCTCGGGGTGGCTGGCCGCCAACCGGGCCACGGCCCGCAGACAGGTATCGACCCGCTTCTGTTTGGACAGACGCCCCACCGTCAGCACCAGCGGCCCATCGCCCAGCAGGGGATAGCGGGCCCGCAACCCCGCCGGATCGCGGGCGATCTGGTCGACTTGGTCGAGATCGATACCGGGGGGATTGACGAAAATCTTCTCGCCTTCCACCCCCAGTCCAAGCGCCACCTGCTTGAGAAAGTCGCTGGCCGCAGCAATGGCGACCGAATGACGGTAACAGCGAAATTGCGAGGCCCCCAGCAGCCGCTTGAATCGACCGCGGCCGCGGTGACTGACGATATCCGTGCCGCGCATGCACGATACCAGTGGCGGCACCCTTTTGCCCAGGCCCGGCAGCAAGCCGGCCACCCGGGTGGCCATGCCGTTGGTGGTCCACAGGCTGTCGGGAGCAAAGCGCCTGATGGCCGCCTGCAGACAGCGGCCAGCGGCGGCATAGCGCCCCAGCAGGGATCGGCCCGGATGGAAGCGGTCGACCCGGTAGGGTTGGCCCCGATCGAAGACGGCACAGGATTCGGGTTCGCCCCGGGGGGCCACGACCACGACTTCGACACCCTTTGTGCTCAAGCCTAGAGCCAGACGGCTGGCATAGGCGGCCGGCCCAATGGGTGAAGGGGGAAAGGCCATGGCGCAGATGAGTACTTTATAGGGAGGATTCGACATCGGTCAGGTCAAGTCGAATCCAGCTTTTCCACTGGGGCGTTTAAAAACGATATCGGCATGGCGTGTTTGCGCCTCATCCCTTCTATGGCTCACCTTCAACAGCGAAAATACCTGGAATCCATTCTCGCGCATATACGCAATGAAGTCTTCAAATTGGTAGCCATTCTCAAAACGTTGGGCAATTGATACCTCGGCAATGACAAAATCCACAGCCCCCAGCAACGACCGGGCCCCCAGCAAAGCGGGCAATTCATAGCCTTCGGTGTCTATTTTCAGGACGATGGGCCCCTCCATCGCGGAGCTTTCGGCATAGATTGTATCGAGAGTAGTGACTTCGATCACGCGCTTTTCCAGTGTATTGCCCGTTGTCGAAAGAGCTGACCTGTCCATAAGCGAACTTCTGGTCAATCTGCCGCTATCAACGTTTATTTCCAGTTCACAGACTCGCTCACCCACGGCTTTATAGTGAATCTCACAGTTGTATCTATTAGCTATTGTTGCTATGGACTCGCTGTAATCTATCAGGGGCTCAACGAGAATGAAGCGAGCTTCCGGATAGGCTTCATATAAGGGGTAGGTACCGTGAGCGACTCCAACATCAATAACCGTTTTAGGTTGGCAGATTTTGGCCAGATAGGACGCCTTGAAACCGGCTGTTTGGGTCCTGCGAAGTTCGTATCCAAGCCCGTTTAAAAAGCCTTGAGCTAATTTTCTGATCATGGCCCTATCCCTCCCACAGGAATGCCGTTATGCCCATAATGTATGATATTGGCGGCGACAGCGCCCGCCCGGGAATTTCCTCCGTGCGGCGGACCACCAGCATTTTTGTTGGCACATGGAAAAAGGGATCCCATTGCAACCTCCAGCAGCCGTACTAGAAGACTTTGGCGCCAGCGCCCAGCCCGTTCTGTTATCCGGAGGACAGGGCATCACCTGGCGGGCCGGCGATATCGTCCTCAAGCCTTGTAGGGACATAGCCGAAACGGTCCTGTGCGCCCAGGTCTACAGCGATCTTGGTCAATCGGTCCAGCCGGGTTTCCGCCTGCCGCAACCGCTCAAGACCCGCCGGGACCAGTGGATCAGCAGAGGGTGGAGCGCCTGGGCCTTTGTGCCGGGACGGCCCCAACAAGGACGTTGGGACGACAAAATACGGGCGACACTCGCCCTGCACCAAGCCCTGGCCCAGCTGCCGCACCAACCGATTGAGCCCCGAGCTGATGATCCCTGGGCCCAGGCAGATCGCGCCGCTTGGGGCCAAGTGGCCCAGCCCCTGCGGCCCGGTTTGCAGCCTATTGTCGAGGCGTTGCGGGCCGTGCTGCGGCCCATCGCCGCCACCGACCAACTGATCCACGCCGATATCTGCGGCAATTTTCTCTTTGCCGAGGGCGGCGATCCCTATATTATCGACTTCACCCCATCCTGGCGACCGGCCGGTTTCGCTCTGGGCTTATTGCTGGTCGATGCCCTGGTCTGGGAAGGGGCCGATGCCTCTGTCCTTGATTGCCTCGACAGCGAGCCAGACTTTTTTCAATTGCTGGCCCGGGCCCATCTGCGCCGCCTGATAGAATTGGAAACGGTCCACCAGCGCGACGATTTGGTCGAGGAACACTGGCCCACGGCCAGACTGATTTGCCAGTGGGCGCGGGGTGATTAAGGGCTGCAACCGATTTGTTGGATACCCTCCAAGGGCACGCCTAGGCTCTGTTTGAAATGGATCCAGACCGCAGGGCTTGGGGGCGGCGTTCAGTGGGGGAGCGGGGCAACAGGAGGCCGGGCGGCGCAGCCGGGTGGGGACGGGAAGGCCGCAAGCGGGCCTCACTGAACGCCAGAGGCCGGCCCCCCAAGCACGTCGTCAAAATAACAAAAGCCCAGAACGCACGACGCCCCGGTTGTCAGTCAACAACCGGGGCGTCGTCTTTTGCCGTTTAGCCAACCCTAAGAAGCCGCCACACCTTCCTTATCGGCCAGCGGCTCCACCCGGACCACGCAGACCTTCAGTTCGGCGGTCTCGGTCACCGGATCGTAGCCCGATCCAGTTAGTACGTTTACCGGCACATCGCTAAAACTGAAGCTGGCGAAAACCGTGCCCCGCGGCGAACGCGCTGTGGCCTGGACTTTGATATCTACCTCTCCGCGCGGACTGATCAGGCGGCACCAACCGCCGTCGCTCAACCCCCAGGCGGCGACATCGTCGGGGTGGACTTCTAGCGATTCTTCGGAGAGCAGGTAATCAATGCCCTGGGACCGCCCCGTCTGGGTTCGCGTATGGTACGATTGCAGCCGCCGTCCGGTGGTCAGCCAGACGGGGAATTCGGCACTGATGGTTTCGGCCGGGTCGCGGTACTGCAGCAATTTGAAAATACCGCGGCCGTTGGGAAATTCGCCCTGGTGCAAAATCGGCGTACCGGGATGGTCCTCTTCGGGCACCGGCCATTGGTACTCACTGCGCTCAATGCGGTCCCAGTTGAGGCCAGCATAGATGGGCGATAGGGCGCATAATTCATCGAAAATTTCCTGGGCACGGTCCCACTCAAAGCCGGGGACATCCAGCCGCCGGGCAATTTGCGCCACGATCCACCAATCGGGTTTGGCCTGCCCCGGCGGCGGCACGGCCTGGCGCAATCGCTGCACCCGGCGCTCGGTATTGACACAGACGCCGTCGGTTTCGCCCCAGGAAGTGGCCGGCAATACCACGTCGGCCAGGGCCGCCGTCTCGGTGGGGAAGATATCGATGACTACCAGGTGATCTAAGCTTTTGAGCGCGTGCTCGCAGTGCTTGCGATCCGGGTCCGAGACCACGGTATTCTCGCCGTTGATGAGCATGGCGCGAATTTCTTCGCCGCATTGCTCCAGGGCGCGCACTTTGGTAATGCCTTTCTCCAAATCTATCGCGCGCCCGTACAACGCCTTGAATTTGGCCTGATTGGTCGGATCGCCGACGGGTTGGAAGCCGGGGTAATTGGTGGGAATAGCGCCGCTGTCGCCGGCCCCCTGGATATTGTTCTGTCCGCGCATGGGGTTGATACCGGTGCCCTCGCGGCCAATATTGCCGGTCATCAGGGCCAGATTGCATAGACTCTGCACATTGTCGACACCGCAAATATGCTCGGTGATGCCCAGGGTATAATAAATGGCGCCGCGTTTGGCTCGCCCGTACAGCAACGCGGCCCCCTCGATATCGGCGGCGGCCACGCCGGTGATGCCTTCGGCCCATTCGGGGGTATACTGTTTGACGTGCTCGAGAAAGTCGACCCCTTCCGTCGTGCGGGCGTCGATAAAGGCCTGGTCGACCAACCCCTCACGGGCAATGACGTGCGCCATGGCCAGCAACAGCGAGACATCCGATCCCACCCGCAGCGGCAGATACAGATCGGCCATTTCGGCCAGATCAATGCGCCGCGGGTCGGCGACGATCATTTTGGCGCCACGGGCGATGGCTTTTTTCAGCCGCGTTGCCGCCACTGGGTGGCATTCGGTCATATTGGTCCCAATGCAAAAAATAACATCGGGTTTTTCCATATCGACCAAAGGGTTCGACATGGCACCGCGTCCGATCGTGGCGGCCAGACCGGCCACCGTGGGAGCGTGTCAGGCACGGCTGCAATTGTCTATATAATTGGTCCCGAAACCAGCCCGAATGAATTTCTGTACCGCATAAGCCGCCTCGCTGGGAGCCCGCCCCGAAGCCACCGCATAGACGGCGTGGCGTCCGTGCTCCTGGCTGACTTTGCCAAAGCCAGCGGCCGCTCTGTCCAGAGCCTCGCCCCAGGTGGCCTCGTGCAATTGGCCGTCATCGCCGCGCACCAGCGGTGTGCTCAAACGCTCGCGGTGCTGGACAAAGTCAAAGGCGAACTGCCCCTTAATACACAGGGCGCCTTCGTTGGCCGGACCGTCCATAGCCGGCTGGATGCCCACCAGCTTGTCGCCCTTGGTCAGCAAATCGACCGAGCAGCCCACCCCGCAATAGGGGCAAATCGACCGCGTTTTTTCAACGGGCTCGGGCAGATCGGCAGCCCGCAGGGCTTTTTTGTCGCCTAGAGCCCCGGTGGGGCAGGTCTGCACGCACTGGCCGCAAAAGGTGCAGGACGAATCCTTGAGCAAACCGTTGAACTCAGTACTGATCTGGGTGTCAAAACCGCGGTTCATCACGTTGATGGCGTGGTCGCCCTCCTGCTCGGCGCAGACCCGCACGCAGCGGTAACAGGAAATGCACTGGTCGTAGTCGCGCAGCAGAAAAGGATTGTCGTCGTCCTCTTTGCTGGTACCCGACTGAGCCCCAGCAAAGCGGCCGGTGCGGGCCTGATAGCGGTCGACTAGGGTCGCCAATTCCTGCGAGGCGTAGCTGGTCAGCGGATCGACATCGACTTGGCGATTTTCCGAGGCCACCATTTCCAACAGCGTCTTGCGGTGCTTCTCCACCCGCTCGGTAGCCGTTTGCACCACCATCCCCGGAGCCGCCTGGGTGGTACACGAGGCCACCGGATTGCGCTGCCCTTCCACTTCCACCACGCATAGGCGACAGGCGCCAAAGGGCTCTAGCCGCGGATCGTAGCACAGCGTCGGCACGTCCTTTTGTTGCCGCTGCGAAACCTCGTAAAGGGTCTCGCCTGGGATAAAGCTGACTTCCTGGCCGTCCAGTGTCAGTATCGCGGTCTCTACTGCTTCCGTTGTCTGCGTCATAGTGATCGTCCTGTTAAATCTCGTCTTTGAACATCTGCTGTTCTAAAGAGCAGGCGGCCGGCGGCGGTATATGGGGGCGGAGGGCGGGGAAGCTGAAGGCCGGGGCGGGCGGCGCAGCCGGGTGGAGCGAGGCAGGCCGCAAGCGGGCATCGTATACCGCCAGAGGCAGGCCGCCCCAGGGCCCGGCCTTTGCGACATCTCCGACGCATTTCACCCCTCCACATGACGGGCCACCTGCTCGGGAAAATACTTCATCAGACTCTCGGTTACAAACGGCGCCGCCTGCCCCAACCCACAGGCGCTGGTCTCCTGCATAGTGCGGCCAATATCGCCGACCTCCTGACGCCATGCCTCTAAACCTTTGGGGCCGGCACGGCCCGACAGGCGCTCGCTGAGCCGCTGGGTGCCAATGCGACAGGGAAAGCATTTGCCGCAGGACTCCTCGGCGAAAAATTCCAGCGCCTGGTGCGCCATGGCGACCATATCGCGTCTATCGTCAAAAACCATTACCCCACCGGCCCCCAGCATCGACCCCACGGCGCGGATACCTGGCTCGTCCAGGGTCGTCTGTAAATCGTCGCCGGCGAGAAAACCACCCGACAGGCCGGCCATGGTCACCGCCTGGATGGTGCGCCCCTCACCCGGACCACCGGCCCAATCGTATAATAGCGTCGGCAAAGGCAGGCCCAGCGGCACTTCGTAATTGCCCGGCCGCTGGATATCGCCCGATAGACTGATAATTTTAGTACCGGCCTGGTCCCCGTATCCCAAACCCTGGTACCAAGTCGCCCCGTTGCGCACAATAGGGGCTACCGAGGCCAGCGTTTCGACGTTGTTGACCACTGTGGGCAAATTGTCGTAGCCGTGGGTCACGGGATAGGGCGGGCGGTTGCGCGGGAAGGGATGTTTACCTTCCAAGCTATTGAGCAACGACCCTTCTTCACCGCAGATATAGGCCCCGGCGCCGCGCCGCACATAGAGCTCAAAATGGAAATCGGTCCCCAAAATGTCGGCGCCCAATAAATTGGCCTGGCGGGCTTGGGTGATGGCCCCTTCCAAGATCTGGGCGGTATGGGGGTACTCGTAGCGCAGGTAGATAAAGCCCTGACTCGCCCCGGTGGCGTAGGCGGCCAGCAGCATGCCCTCGATTACGGCGTGCGGATCGTGGTCGAGCACGGCCCGGTCCTTGAAGCAACCCGGTTCGCCTTCGTCGGCATTGCAGACGATGGTTTTGGGTTGGCCTGGGGCCTCGGCCACGGCTTTCCACTTGGCGCCGGTGGGGAAACCGGCCCCGCCGCGGCCGGCCAACTGGCTCTGGGTAATCAGTTCGATAACAGCCGGCGCATCCATTGACTCAACCGCTGTAAACAGGGCTTGGTAGCCACCGCTGGCCCGATAGCCTGCCAAGGTCTGCCGGCCCGGGGTGCGGATCTGGGCAAAGACGCATTCCTCGCCGCCGTCGGGGCGGGGCAGCGGCAACGGCGTCGGCTGCTCGGCCAGGTCCTGGGCCTGGGTCCCCACCAGCACCCGATGGCCCTCCAAAACCGGCACCGGCTCGTCGCAACGGCCGGCGCAGGGCATAGGGGTGGCGCCGATGGGCGCCAGGGCAGTCAATAGCTCCCGGCCTCCTTTGAGGCAACACACTGGCCCGGTGCAAACCCGGGGCGCCTGCAAACCGCCAGCCTGACGAGCAAAGTGGTGGTAGAAAGTGACAGTGCCAAAAAGCTCGGCCAGAGGCATCCGCAACCCTTTTGCAATTGCCCGCAAGGCCTCTTCCGACAGGTGCCCGTCGCGGTCGTGGAAAGCGTGCAGCAAAGGCAGCAGAGGGGCGGGTTCATCACGCCAGCGCGCGATGAGTTCGCCGTCGGTAGAAAGCGTCATGGAAAAGCTCCGGAGGGAAGGAATCAAATGGGGGTTCATTATATAGATTAACCGCCCAACTGTCAAAAGCCAATTAGAGCCTATCCCAAAACCTTGCTCCCGGGCCAACAGCAAGGTTTTGGGATAGGCTCTTCGCCTCTATTGCTGCGCCTCGGCCGGGCTAACGTGGCGCTGACCACTGGGCCTGGACGGGGCCTCTTCAATACGCGGCAGCTCCTCGCCGATCTCCACCATACGTCGCAGCAGACGCTGGCGCATAATCCGGGCGACCTCTTGGTGTGATTGCTGGCCAATCAAGTTATTCAGTTCGTAGGGATCGACCGCCAGGTCGTATAGGTATTGCTCCACATATACATCTGAGCCCGGTGTTTGGCTGCCCTGTTTATCGGGCGCGTCAACGCCGTATTTCCAGCGCTGGGTGCGCACCGCCCGGCCCACCTGGGCCTCGCTGATCTGGACAAATACTTCTTCGGGCCAGTCGGCATCTCGCTGGCGCAGCAAAGGCATTATCGAGTGCCCTTGCATAGCCTCGGGCACATCCAGTCCAGCTGCATCGAGCAAGGTCGGCGGCAGATCGACTAGACTGACTAGTTGCTGGACTTGTCCGCCGCCTTTAAAGCCCGGCCCCGACAAAACGGTGGGTACGCGAATAGAACTTTCGTGGCAGGAACGCTTGTACTCACCGTTGCGCGTTTTGAAATGACAGCCGTGATCCGAGGTGAACAATACGATGGTATCCTCTTGCAGGCCGGTGCTTTTAAGGGCATCCTGCAGCCGCCCCAATGCTTCATCGAGACGTTTTATCTGTCCCCAATAGCCAGCCAGATGCTGATGCGCCGAGCCGCCCAGAGCGGCTAAGTCGGGCGGCATCCAGGCACCGGTATAACGCTCGCGATAGCCATCGGGGGCTGGGTAGTCATCCTGATGATTCTGGTGGTGGGGTTCTATATACGATAGAAATAGAAAGAAGGGGGCCTGTCTGTGGTCGTCGATATAGCGGATGGCCGCATCGGTAAGGGCATCGACCCGGTACCCGGGCAATTCAACGGCTTGTTCGTCGTTGTCGTAGAGAACGGTATGATAGGCCTCCGAAGTGAATTCCAGCACATTGGAAGCCAGCCAGTGGTCGTAGCCGAAACGGTGCTCGGCCGGCACCGGGCCCTTGGCGTCGCGCTCGTACAAATGCCATTTGCCGATATAGCCGGTTCGATACCCCGCCTCGGCAAAATAATGGGCCAGGGAACGGCTGTCGGGCGGCAGGGGAATGGCGTTGCGGTAACAGCCTGTAGTGGTGGCGTATAGACCTGTTTGCAAACAAGCACGAGCCGGACCGCATACCGGCTGGCAGGTAAAGGAATGGGCCAGGTGAGTATGGCTGCGACCCAGGCTATCTAGGTTGGGGGTCAGATCGAGGGGGTTGTGGTGTAGACCGGTCGAATCCCAACGTTGTTGGTCGGTGAAGAAGACAATGACGTTGGGACGGCGGGCGGCGGATGCGTCCATGGGAGGGATCCTTTCTCTGGCTTTTCCGGGTGATACCTGGATTTCCAGAGATGAAGGTAGATGACCCGCCGCCGGCCGACAACTCAGAAGCCGTCTAAATCCTCGGGTGAGCCCCAATGGGCCCATATCGTCTGGATATGGGCCCATTGCCGAAGTCCATGCATCCGAAGGATGCTAATGGACGCAGCCCCTGTGGGACGCAGCCGCGCGAGGGCCACCGGAGATTTAGAAGCTGTTTGAAAAGGTGGTCATCGAGCTAATCGTCGGATCATCAATCGAGTCATGGCCAAGTAGATAAAGGCCTGGCTGGTTTGGGTCAACCGTTCATAATCTTTGCTCATACGCCGCGATTGATCCAGCCAGGAAAAGGTGCGCTCGACGACCCAGCGTCGAGGCAACACGTGAAAGCCGGTGGGGATGGTGGGCGGCTCAACCCCGGGCGGCACCCAGAAGCCTTTACAGCCGGTCCACCAATGCTTGACCACCTCAGCGGTCCAGCCCATGGTCGATTCGATCCAGCGGACCCCCCGCCCGGCATAGCCGCTATCGACCCACACGTGCCGGAGACGAGGCAACTGCTTTTTCAGCGGCGCCAATAACAGGGGCGCCCCGTCTCGATCCGTGCTATTGGCGGTGTGCACCAGGGCCCCTAACACCAGGCCCTGGGTGTCGACCAGCAGATGCCGTTTGCCGCCGTTGACCTTTTTACCTCCGTCGTAGCCGCGTGGACCGGCCACGCTGGTGGTTTTAACCGACTGGCTGTCGATAATACCGGCAGAGGGCTCCCGGTGTCGCCCCACCTGGGCGCGGAGGCGGCCCCGTAAGAGGCGATTGAGTCGTTTCCAGAGGCCTTTGTTTACGCCAGAGCCGGAAGTAGTGATACACCGTTTGCCAAGGCGGAAAATCATGGGGCAGCAAGCGCCAGGCGCAGCCACTACGCGCGATCTAGAAAAGAGCATTAAGGATCTCACGGGCCTCATGCTTACGCGGTCGACCACCGGACTTAGGTGGGGGCACATGCCTGGCCCCATTCTGCCTCGGAAACATCCGTCGAATAAGGTTTTCGTTTCATGCCTACAGAATACCCTCTGCAGGCCAAATCGGCTACTTTTTAAACAGCTTCTAAGACGGCTTCTCAGGCCAATATGAGCGCCATTTCGTCCAGTAGCTTCGAGCCGGGCCGGCTGGCCGCCTGGACAAAATTCCGCGCCATAATTTCATCGGGGTGCCGCAACTGGGTTCGATCAACGCTACCCATATGCTCGACGTACTGTTCCATCAGGGGCACACTGCGATAGAGCAGCGGCTTTTCTCCCGGCCCTATACAGGCCTCCCAGCAGCCGGAGATAGTCAGTTCGACGGCGATAAACCACCATTGCAGATAATCCCTTGCAGTCCCCCCTTCATAGGGGCCTCTGGCCAGCAGCACGGGCACCAGCCAGCGACGGACGAATTGACCCGTCGCCGTCCAGGGGCAGCGGGGCACATCCATTTCCAGACCGACCTGCAGTGTTGTGGCTTGCGGTCGGCTGCCGCGCAAATTGGGCAGGAAATCATCGGCCCCGGGCACCCCCCACAGGGTATTGGGCAATGACACCTGGTTGTCCAGCAAGCGCCAGCCCACCAGACCGTATAGTTGTTGCCGGGCGACGGGCCGATGATAGAGGGCCAAGTGAAAAAAAGCGGCCAGGAGCAAAGACTCCAGCTCGGTCAATCGGTGGGTTTGGGGGCAGGGCCATCCAGCCCGATTCCGCAACTGTCCTAAAACGGCGTCCGGCAAGACCACCAGGCCAGGGCGGGTATAGGGCCCATCTTCTTCGCGGCCACTGGTTTTGACCAAGTATATCCTGGCCGGCAGGGCCAGCTCAAGCCGGGCCCACTTTTGCCGCACCGACTCGACAGCCCGACTCAGCGCTGCCCGTTCGTCCTGGGTCCACTCCAGCACCTGGGCGGCGGCAAAACCGAGATACATCTGGGGGGTCGCCGCCAAATGGCGAAAGGGTATGTTGAGCCGGGCCTGGCAATCGAAGCGGCTCAGTTGGTTGGCATAGGAGTCGGGAGCACCCAACACATGGCGGCCGGTGGAGCGAGAGGCAATGACCACTTCGCTGCGCTGGTGCGGGGAGGCCAGGCAGGTGTCGGCCAATTCCTCGGTCCACTCCTGGTTCGAGTCCGGGGCCGTGGCCCCGCCTTTGGGCTTGGGTGCGGCAATCAGGTCTAGCGGATCGAAAGCTGTCGTAATTTCCATGCTGGATCCTGTCGGTGGGGAGGGGCTAATATCGACAAAGATTTGCAACAGGAAAGACTAGCGAAAAATACGCCAACAGTCCGATGCTAAGGAGGGGCCAATACGACTGGAGAGACGATTAGCTACAGGACAACGCACCAATTCGCGTCTAAACGGCTCAATCGTTGTCCGCCGCTACTCTGGATATAGGTCGAGTGGACAACTAGACGAGCCAAATTGACAAAGAATGCTAGCCACAGGTGCTAGCACTTTTTGTCAATTCAATGGGGCCGATCACCCGGTGCGCTCGGACGCGTCACCTAGAGGAGCCGGTAGTATCGATTATTGCATATTGCAGGCCCCAGCGGCGGATTTTGTAGCGCAAGGTGGAATAGGGCATGTCCAGGTCTTGGGCGGCTTTGCGGCTATTCCAGCGGTTTTCTTCCAGGGCCTGTACTACGGCGGCCTGTTCCAAATCGTCCACCGAAGGCGGGGCCACGGCCGGCTGGACTGGCTCTGGGGCCCCTCGCCAAGGGGAGCCACGGACTCTCTTTCCGGGAAAGACGGAAGATGCTCGGGGCCGATGGGGCCCACCTGACTGGCAATGGCAGCCCTTCCACCAGCTCGGAAGAGCAGGGCGGGGCAAATGAACGATCCGCCGCAAGCAGCGGGGTATCGCCGATTAGAGCCTGCGAACTAACGTGCCGCGAGCAGCGGGGTATCCGACCCGCAGAGATTGACCGGAACAAAGGCCTTGGTCAGGGCCGCCTGTTGGTGGACCTGGGCCCGGATGCGCTGAACCGCTGGACTCTGTTTAGAGTCGTACTCCTGGTAGCATGCTCCGATTCGATCGAAGAAAAACGGAGGCGTAGATTTTTACGGATTGGCCAATGTCTCGTTGGCCTTCTGTTCCAAACGGGCCAGAACCTTGTCTACATTCTCCCCTTCCATTATGTCCACCATGGCGCTTTCAATCATCCGCCGCACTGGTTCGTAGCCTATCACCGAAGGCTCGGAACGACCGTAATCCAGCAGTTCGTAGGCAGTCTGATAAGGGGGATTTTCGGCTAGATAAGTGCCCAATTCCTGCGCCGTGCTGCGGCGCACGGGGAAGTAATTGCTCGCCCGCACCCAGCGCGCCTGCTGCTCGGGTTGGGTGAACCATTTGATGAATAGCCAAGCGGCCAGTTGTTGCTCGGGGGTGGTGCGGCATATAGAAAGGCTGGCCCCGTAGACGTTGACCACCGGCTCTTCGCCGCTGTAGGGCGGGGCGGCAACCCCCCAATTGAATACGGTACCGGCCGACTCCAAACCGCTTTTGACAAAAGGCAGGCCCGAAGAGGAACGCAAGGCAAAAAGCAACTGGCCAACGCTGAATTCACTGGTATCACCGTAGCGCTCGGTGAGGATCTCTATGGCGCCGTCTTGCTCCAATTCGTGCATCAAGCTCATGACCTCCCGCACCTGGGGGGTATCCAGCGTATAGGCGCTGCCATCGGCGGTCATATAAGCGCCGCCTCTGCTAAATACCATAGAGGCTAGACGACTGGCGTCAAATTCCAGCAAAAAGCCCAGGCTGCGTTTGGAATTGGCCGACTTGCTGAAGGGCTGGTCTCGAGCTTTGCGGCACATTTCGGCAAATTGATCCCACGATGAAGGGGGGCCGTCGTAACCCAATTCCTGCAACCAGTCCATATTGTAGTAGAGGATTTCCATCGATCGGTTGGGCGGAAAACCCATCTGTACCCCGCCGACATTATCCTGTTTCAAAAAGGCCTGAAACAGATCTGCCCGCTCCTCTTTAGATAGGCCCCATTTGGGCGAATCCATATACGCCTGCAAATCGACTACGCCGCCATCGCGGTAATAGGCCTGGGCCTGATTCTGGTAGGCGACCACCAGCCCTGGTAGGGACCCGCCCTGGAGGCCGACTAGCATCTTGTTGTAGATATCGCTATACGCTCCGGCGTACTCGCCCACTACCTGAATCCCGTGCGTATTTTCCTGGTTGTATTCGGCGATCAAGGTCTCCAAAGCCTCTTCGCGTTGCCTGGTATGCTGGTACCAGAAAGTCACCTGCTGATTCTGGGGGTCTACCGTCTCCAGGTCCACTTCTACCATTGGGGTCTTTTCAGGCCCGCCGCATCCTCCCAGCGTAAGGGCACAAACCGCTACTACTATGGCACTAATTGGCTTCATGTCTTTCATCCCTTCAGTCCCGACATGGAGATACTTTCGGTGAATTCTTTTTGAATTAGGAAATAGGCCAGCAGCACGGGGAAAGTGGCGATGACCGCCCCGGCCATTTGCAAATGCACTTCGGGACCGGCTTCATTAACAAATTGCTGCAGTCCCACGGAAATGGGCCGCCAGGTCGGGGAATTGGTCACCAACAAGGGCCAGGCCAGAGCGTTCCACGAGCCGATAAAGGTAAACATGCCCACCGTAAGCAGAGGTGCCCGGCACAAAGGCAGGACGATCTGAAAGAGAAAACGGCTATGACCGCAGCCATCCATGCGTGCTGCTTCCCACAGTTCATTGGGTACCCCGCGGAGAAATTGGCGCAACAGGAAAATGCTGAAGGCACTGGCCATAAAGGGGATGGTCAAGGCCGGCCAATTGTTGAGCCAGGCCACAGGGCTGTGGCGGTTGAGCCAAGTGATGGTGAGAAAGTTGGGCACCATAGTCACGGTTTCGGGAATCATCAAGGTCGCCAATATGCAGGCGAAGACGATTTCCCTGCCGCGAAAGGAGATGCGCGCCAGGGCGTATGAGGCCATCAGCGAGAACAGCAGGGTACCCACTACCTGCACGGCGGCAATAATCAGCGAATTTTCAAAATACAGGCCAAAATCGGCTTCGCGCCAGGCCTCTACATAATTGCCCCATTGCAAGGTCGTTGGAGCAAAGACCCGGCGCAGCGTTTCCCCCCGCGTCATGAATGAGGCCAGCAGCATCCAGACAAAGGGGAAAAAGGCCACCACGCTGCCCACCCCCAACCCAGTGTAAATCACCCATTTCTTCCACGGCTTGGTCATCCGGCTAGTCACCATAGAAGACTCGTTTGCCCAATACGCTGTTTTGCACGTAGGTCAGGCCCAGTATGGCCACAAAAAGGATAAAGGCCAGGGCCGCAGCATAGCCGGCGTTGTGGTACTGGAAAATCTGATCGAAAATAGAAACGCTGAGCACGTCGACTGTTTCCCGGGCGCCCGGCGTGCGCATAATATAGATGTGATTAAAGGCTTTAAAGGTACCAATCACAGCCAACATAGAAAGGAAAAATAGCGTCGGTGAGACCAGGGGCAAAGTAATATTGCGAAACATTTGCCAACTGTCGGCCCCGTCGATTTCCGCCGCCTCGTAATAATGTCGGGGGATAGCGCTCAAACCGGCCAGCAGGATCACCGTATCGTAGCCGATATAGACCCAGATATTGTAGAGGATGATAGATACTAGAGCCAGGCTGGGGAAAAATTCGTCTATCCAGCCGGGGTAGTGGCCAATATCCATGGCTTCTGCCACCAACCGGACCACAGTCTTATGTTCGTAGAGCCAGCGCTGGTTTTCAAATCCGAGCCAGTTCCAAAACCGATTGGCCAGGGCCGAAGGATGGGGGTTGAACAGGGTGCGGAAGACCACGGCCGAGGCGATGAGCGGCGTCACGTAGGGCAGGAAGAACAGCACCCGAAAAACACCCTGTCCACGCAGACTTTTAAACAGTAAATAAGCCAGGGCCAAAGCGCAGGCCAACTGCACGGGAATGGTGAGAAAGGCGTAAAAAAAGGTGACCCTAAAGCCGTTGTAGAGGCGAAAATCACCCGATTCCAACAAACCTGGTACCCCTTTTATCAGCAGCCACAGGGCCGGCAATACCAGCACCAGACCGACTGCTTTGGCGGCGGCGCCTTGGAGTCCCCACCCCCTCCATACCCGCCGCGCCGCCCACAGGACCAGCACGCCCAGCAGCACATAGGCGATAAAACGCGGTTGCCCCAGGGCTTGGATATAGTGGTCGAAACCGATAAGGCCCTCCCGACGAATCTGCCACCGGTGCAGACTCACGTAGAAGGCAAAGCCGATGGGGAAAAGTCCAAAACCGGCCAGTATGATCAAGGCCGGCGACAGGAACCCCCAGGCGACTATCTGTTCGCGGGTACTGTTTTCCATGAAGTTAATACCAGTCTGCGTTCAAACGTGTCCAGATACCTCCCGCCCCCGCATAGGGCGGCATCCGAAACACCTGGACATCTGTACATCAGAATTAGTATGAAAGCAAATTTGTCTGCAACCCGTCCAGCAGACGACCGCTCGGTTGGGGACGGCCCCAAGCAGCACCTATCCGTACCATCGAAATACATTGAAACTAGGTGAATCAGTCGTAAATACAGGCTGGTACAACCCAACCACCAGATTGCATTCAAATTGTCCGGATGCTATCACGGCATCCCGGCGAGCCAGGCGCTGAACATCCGCACACCAGTGCTTCAAATTTGTATAAGTTATAGTACTTACGAAGAGGTTGTCAATGTAGAAAGGCCGACAGAGCAAGTGCTCTGCCGGCCTGACAAGATAAATTGGCTGCGCCCCAGGGATTCGAACCCCGATAACGTGATCCAGAGCCACGTGTCCTACCATTGAACGAGGGCGCAGCACTTAAAAACATGGCGGAGAGGGAGGGATTCGAACCCTCGGTAAGGGTTGCCCCCTACAACAGCTTAGCAGGCTGCCACCTTCGGCCACTCGGTCACCTCTCCGAAGGATAGATATTTCTTCTGGCGGAGGGCGAGGGACTCGAACCCTCAAGGGCGGTTAAACCCGGCGGTTTTCAAGACCGCTGCCTTACCAATTAGGTCTAGCCCTCCTGGTTGTCCAAAATATTTCAGGACGGATGAATATAACGACGAGCCCTTTTCGCGTCAACCTTTGGCAAGAGCGTCAATCGCCCCTAGACAGAGTCGGTAGATTCGTCCGTCGGCGCTTCGTCAGCCGGTGCCGAACCTGCCGGATTTTCGCTCCCGGCAGCGCTCTCTGCAACCTCCTCTATGCCCTCTTCTCCGCCCTCTTCGGCGTTTTCTTCTTCGCTGGCCACCACTCGGCTCATATCGATCACTTGGTCGCCTTCATCCAGATTGATGACACGCACGCCCTGGGTATTGCGGCCAATCCGCGATATACCTTTGACCGGCACGCGGATCACAATGCCCTTGGCTGTCACAATCATCAATTCGTCCTCCTCATCCACCACCATGCAGCCCACTACGCCGCCGTTGCGCTCGGTGGCCTTGATGTCTTTGATGCCTTTGCCGCCGCGGTGGATGGTTGAGTATTCGGTCACATCAGTGCACTTGCCGTAGCCGTGAGCGCAAATGGTCAGAAGCGTGGGGCGCTCGTCTATCACAACCATATCGACCACTTCATCGGCCTCCCGCAGATCAATGCCTTTGACACCGGTGGAGGATCGGCCCATCGGGCGTACCTCGCTTTCGATAAAGCGCACGTTCATGCCGTTACGGGTCTCCAGCATGATATTCTGGCTGCCGTCGGTAACCTCGGCTTTGATCAGATCGTCGTCGTCCTGGATCTTGAGGGCAATAATACCGTCCCGGCGGATATTCTTATAGGCCGACAGGACGGTCTTTTTGACGATGCCCCGACGGGTCGCGGTGAACAGAAAGCGATCTTCGTCAAAATCGTCCACCGATACTATAGAGGCGATGCTCTCGTCCTTTTCCAACTGCAGCAGGTTGACCACCGGCCGGCCCCGGGCGGCGCGCTCGCCTTCGGGTATTTTGTAGACTTTGAGCCAGTGGCAGCGACCCTTGTTGGTGAGGAACATGATATAGGAGTGGGTCGAAGCGACAAATAAATGCTCGACGAAATCCTCCTCCCTCGTCTTCATCCCTGTTACTCCACGGCCGCCCCTGTTTTGCACCCGGTAGGCGCTGGGCGACATGCGCTTGATATAGCCGGCCCGCGATACGGTGACCACCATATCCTCTTCGGGGATTAAATCCTCCAGGTCGAATTCCTCGGCGGCGTAGACGATTTCGGTGCGGCGCTCGTCGCCAAAACGCTCTTTGATATCGGCCAATTCGTCTTTGATAATGCCCATCTGCCGGTCGCGGCTGGCCAGAATGCCCTCCAAATTCTCTATGGTATGCCGCAATTCGGTATATTCTTCTTCGATCTTGTCGCGCTCCAGACCCGTCAGACGTTGCAGGGGCATGGTCAGGATAGCCTGGCTTTGTTCCTGGCTCAACTCAAAGCGGGTCATTAGACCGTTGCGCGCCTCCTCCGGATTGGCCGAGGCACGAATGAGCTGGATAACTTCGTCAATATGATCCAGGGCAATGCGCAGCCCTTCCAGGATATGGGCCCGGGCGGCCGCTTTGGCCAACTCGAATCTGGTGCGGCGCAGCACGACGTCGTGGCGGTGGTCGATATAGTGCTGCAGCATCTGCTTGAGGTTGAGCATTTGCGGCCGCCCCTCGACTACCGTCAGCATCATAGCGCCAAAGGTGGTCTGCAGCATGCTGTGTGTATAGAGCTGGTTCTGCACCACTTCGGTATGGGCGTCGCGCTTCAATTCAACGACGATGCGCATACCGCCACGGCCCGATTCGTCGCGAATATTGGAAATCCCTTCGACCGTCTTGTCCTGTACTAATTCGGCCATCTTTTCCAACAAGGTGGACTTGTCGACCAGGAAGGGGATTTCGGTGATAATGATATTTTCGCGGTCGTTCTTCAGCGTCTCTACGTGCATTCGCGCCCGCACGTAGATGCGACCGCGGCCCGTTCGATAGGCCTGGCGCACCCCGCTCATACCGTAGACTACGCCGCCGGTGGGGAAATCGGGCGCCTTGACATACTGCATAAGGTCGTCCACCGACTGTTCGGGATCGTCGATCAGGGCCGTTAGGCCATCGGCGACTTCCACGACATTATGCGGCGGGATTTTGGTGGCCATGGCCACGCCAATGCCCACCGACCCATTGCACAATAAATTGGGAAAGCGGGCGGGCAGAATCTGGGGTTCGGTCCGGGTCTCGTCGTAATTGGTGATCTCATTGACCGTTTCCTTGTCCAGATCGGATAGCATCTCGGTGGCGGCCCAGCTCAGACGCGCTTCGGTATAGCGCATGGCCGCGGGCGGGTATCCGTCAATGGAGCCGAAATTTCCCTGCCCATCGACCAAGGGATAGCGCAGGCGAAAATTCTGCGCCATATGGACCAAGGTCGGGTAGACGATGGCCTCCCCGTGAGGATGGTAGTTGCCCGAGGTATCACCGGCGATTTTGGCGCATTTGCGAAAGCCTCTGTTGGGTGCCAGGGACAAATCATCCATGGCCACCAAAATGCGTCGTTGCGACGGCTTGAGTCCGTCGCGCACGTCGGGTAGGGCACGTGCAAGATTGACGCTCATGGCGTAGTCTAGAAAGGATGATTTCAGCTCATCGTCTATTTTGACCGGCAGAATCCGGGCGTTTGAATTGGTTTGCTCCGTCATAGTCGGTGCAGTGTCCTTTTTATCTTTTTAATCGAGGGCTTAATTATTCGACAACTACGGCCAGTAGAAGGCTAGAGAAAATAGCGCTGGGCTATTTAGGCCTCTATATATCCAGATTCCTTACATCCAAGGCGTATTTCTCAAAAAACTCACGACGCGGCTCTACGTGTTCGCCCATTAGCAGGTTAAAGATGTGTTCAGCTTCCACCGCGTCGTCTAGGGCAACCCGGAGTAGCGTGCGCCTTTCCGGGTCCATAGTGGTCTCCCAAAGTTGTTCGGGGTTCATTTCGCCCAACCCCTTATAGCGCTGGATTTGCATGCCACGGGCGTCCCCGTTGACGCTGCCGCCCAGTGTTTCTATATGCTTGTCCCGATCCGCCTCGTCAAAGGCGTATAGTTCCTGCTTGCCTTTTTTGACCAGAAACAGCGGCGGCTGCGCCAAGTACAGTTTTCCTTCTTCGATAATGCTGCGCATATAGCGAAAGAAGAAAGTCATGATCAAAATTCGAATATGGCTGCCATCGACGTCGGCGTCAGCCATGATAATTACTTTGCCGTAGCGCAGTTTGGCCAAATCGTAGTCTTCGCCAATACTGGTCCCTAAAGCGCTTATGAGGGGTAAAAGCTTATCGTTGCCCAACACTCGATCTAAACGCGCCTTTTCAACATTGAGCGGCTTGCCGAACATGGGCAGCACCGCCTGAAAGCTCTGATCGCGCGCTTGGGCCGCCGAACCACCGGCCGAATCGCCCTCGACCAGGTAGACTTCGGTCAACTCTGGGTCCCGCAGGGAACAATCGGCCAATTTGCCCGGCAACGAAGCTCCGTCTAAAACGCCTTTGCGCCGCGTCAGTTCGCGCGCTTTGCGGGCGGCTTCCCGTGCCCGGCCGGCCTCGACGATCTTGTCGATGATACGCTTGGCCACATCCGGATTTTCCTCCAAATAGGTCGTAAGGGCCTCACTGGTGAGCGAATCGACCAGCCCCTTGACGGCGCTATTGCCCAGCTTGGTCTTGGTCTGACCTTCAAATTGGGGTTCGGGCACTTTGACGCTAATAACCGCCGACATACCTTCGCGCGTGTCTTCGCCGGCCAGGTTGAATTTAATATCCTTGACCAGGTTGTTGCGCGTGGCGTAGCCATTAATGGCGCGGGTCAGAGCCGAGCGGAAACCCACCAGGTGGGTCCCGCCTTCCGTCGTCTTGATATTATTGGCGTAGGTAAACAGGGTTTCCTGGTAGCTGTCGTTGTACTGCATGGCGACTTCAACACCAACGTCTTCTCGTTCACCCTGCAGATAGATAGGATCGGGGTGCAGCGCCGTGCGGCCCTCGTTGAGGAACTGCACAAACTCCACCAGCCCCCCTTCATAGAGAAAGGTTTCGCTGCGCTCGTTCTTCGAATCAGAAACGCGAATTTCGAGCCCCTTGTTTAGGAAGGCCAATTCGCGCAGACGGTAGGTAATTGTATCGTAATCGAATTCGACCGTCTCAAAAATTTCCGCATCTGGTTTAAACTGAATAATAGTCCCTGTAGTCTCGGCTTCTCCGACGACCTCCAGTTCAGTCTGCGGAATTCCCCGGGTATAGTGCTGCCGATGAATCTGGCCGCCTTGCCAGACCTCGGCGATGCACCACTCGGACAGGGCATTGACCACGGAAGACCCCACGCCGTGGAGACCGCCCGAAACCTGGTAGGCCTTATTGTCGAATTTGCCGCCTGCATGCAGCATAGTCATTACCACTTCTACGCCCGATTTTTGCTCGCCGGGATGGTAGCCGACTGGAATGCCGTGGCCGTTGTCTTCAATGCGCACGCTGCCATCTTCCTGTAGGGCTACCTCAATCAGCGAGCAGCGGCCGGCCATAGCTTCGTCGACGCTATTATTAACGATTTCCTTGATCAGCTCGTGCAGGCCGTTCTCACCCGTATCGCCGATGTACATAGCCGGACGTTTGCGCACCCCTTCCAGTCCTTTGAGGACCTGGATGGCATCGGTGGTATAGTCCGTTTCCTCGGGGGAGACGGTCCCTTCCTCGGGAATATTATCTGCCGCTTCAGACATGCGTTTCTACTCCTTTTAACTCCTTGTCAACGACGAAAGGAATACAACTTTCCAACGGATCCTAGGCCGATTTTTCGGATCGACGCCCATTAATTAGGACCAGATCCTCCAGCACTTCCTGCCCCAGGGCGTGGTTAATGCGAGTGACTATATCCTGCTTCATAAAGTTCAACTGGTGACGCCAGACAGCCGACGGGACTTCCACCTCAAGGCGACCATGGCGGACCCGCACAGGTTGGGTATGGCGGGCCAGCGCCGGGCCCACTGCCTCGTTCCAAGCCAGACAAGCCTGGGCCTCCAGCAATTTGTCCCCCAGTCCCAGGTCGGCCACTACAGCTGCAATAAGACCGTGCAGCGGTTTGACGCCGAATGCGTCTCTAGGCCGAGAGCCGGATTTCGGCAAAGCGGCTTTTGAGCCCGGCCTCCGGTTCCCATGGAGTGGTGAGAATGACTTGCTCGAATTCATCGACGATCTCCAGCAGTTGCTCCGCTCGTTTTGCATCGAGTTCGGACAGGGCGTCGTCCAGCAGCAGCACGGGCATTTGTCCCCCCAGCTGCTCTAGGAAGCGAACCTCGGCTAGCTTCCAGGAAATTAGGATGGTCTTGAGCTGGCCTTCCGAGCCGTAGATTTCTGCTGGCTTATCATCCAGACGAAAACTCAAGTCATCCCGCTGCGGTCCACATAGGGTATGCCCCTGTCTCAGCTCGCGCTCGCGCTTTTCCGCCAATTCGGCCAACAACTGGGCCCGCAGTTCCTCCTCCGTTCCCGGAGTTGGTCCCTGGTAAACTAGGGCGGCGTGCTCCCGCTGTTGCGAAAAGCGTTGGTAATAGGCCGCAAAAGGCCCGCACATGGCCTCTAAGGTAGATAGACGCTGGGCCCTGATGCGGGAGCCCAGCTCGGCCACTTGGGCGTCCCAGGGCTCCAGGACGCCCTCTGAGAGCGCCTGGTTGTTTTTTTGCGCCGTCCGCAAAAGATGGTTTCGCTGCGCCAACGTCCTCATATACCGCTGCAAGTCGCGCAGATACGAAAGACTGGACTGAGAAATGAGAATATCCAACGCGCGACGGCGCTGGGCGGGGAAACGCAGCACCAGCGATACATCTTCAGGAGAAAAGTGGACGGTCTTGAAAGTGCCCAGAATATCCGATACTCGGGGCAGCGCGGCGCCGTCGCAAAAGGCCTTTTTGCCTTCTGCTCCAGCGTAGAAAACTCTTATCTGGCAATCTCGTTGACCATCGTTGCATAAACCCTGGACATCGAAATGCTTTTCTCCGTGCGGCACAACCTGGCGATCCTGGGAGCCGCGGATCGATTTGCCAATGGACAAGTAGGAGATAGCCTCCAGGACGTTGCTCTTACCCTGTCCATTGTGCCCTAGGATCAAGGTTCGATCGGCCTCAAAGGCAAGGCTGAATTGGGCGAAATTGCGAAAGGGTTGGAGAATGAGTTCGCGTATTCTCACTGGGCCTGCACACTGTTGGGTCCTCTTCCAGGGCTTTCCACCAGCTCGGTAGGCCCAATTCCACGGCTGTGGCTAGCCACTTGGCCGGATGGGCATGAGCAGGCAAAAATACTCTTCGCCCTCTGCCGGGGCAGCTGGACGGATCAGGGTCGCAGTAACCGAGTTATTGAGCTGCAGGATCACGTCTTGGGTACCCAATTTGCGCAGGATTTCTATCAGGTAATTGGCGTTATAGCCAATTTCCATTTCCTCTTCGTCGTACTGGGCGGGAATCGATTCCCGGGCTTCGCCGCCAATTTCCTGGCTGGTCGCCGACAATCGCAAGACATCTTTCTCTAAGTGCAGGCGCACCTGATGGGTATAGGAACTGGAGAGGATGGATACCCGGCGCACAGCCGGCAGCAGGTGTTCGCAGGAGATAATCAGCTCTTTTTCATTTTGCCGCGGAATAACGGGCTCGTAATCGACGTAGGGGCCCTCGATCAATCGCGTCACCAAAATAGTACTGCCCAGATCGAACAGCAATTGGCTTTCGGTAACGGTCAGTTTGCTAAGTTCAGTCGAGCCCCCCAGCAATTTGACCAGCTGGCTAAAGGCTTGAGGGGGCACGATGACATCCGTTCTTTCCTCGGCGTCCACATGTTCCTGCAAATTGATGCTGCGCTTACTCCAGGTCAGCCGCGAGCCGTCGGTGGACACCATTTCCATCCCCTCGCTCTCCAGCCGCCACAATACGCCAGTGAGTACAGGTCTAGTTTCGTCCCGAGATACGGCAAAGGCCGTCTTATTGATCATATCGCTCAACATCTGGCCGTCTAGGCCCTCGACAGCACTGCAGTCAATAGTGAGACCGCTCAGCGATTCGGGAATAGTGGGGAAATCTTCGGCAGACATGCCACTCAGGGAATAGGCACCTTCGCTTTTATCCATGGCGCCCAATTGCCCCGAAATGGACAAATGCTCGTCTACCACCTCCAGGGTCAGCTCCGCCTCAGGCCACTCGCGCGCTATTTCGGCAAATGTCCGCGCTGGAACTGTGGTCCGACCAAGTTCCTGGACAGTGGCAGGAACACTGGTGCGAATGGACAGGTCCAGATTTGTCGCAGATAGGGACAGATGGTCGTCTTCGGCTTCGAGCAAGAGATTGGAAAGTACCGGCACGGCGGGCTTAGCCGGCACTGCGTCCAATACCGTGTCGATACCGCGCCATAATTCATGGCGGTCGACTATGAGCTTCATAGATAGCTTCTCTGTCTTTTAAGTTGTGCCTATTCGGCCTTTGATTAACGACATTTATAAATCCAGCTGACGACCATTAGAATTCCCGGTTTCATCGCCCCTCCGTATCCTAGCCAGAGATCCTTTCAAGGAGGTCTGGATGGTTACGGATCAACAAGTGAGACGACT
>WLWI01000084.1_pt1 | contig 148793 bp, 131 predicted proteins | sample 6701501 | NCBI WGS metagenome assembly WLWI01 (sample SAMN12718690, study PRJNA515312) | sponge metagenome | isolation source: marine sponge | host: Mycale hentscheli | place: New Zealand: South Island, Marlborough, Capsize Point | collected 2014-11-01 | reverse complement strand
AGCATGTCGCTACGGCCGCCGCAATGAATTTGAGACGGGTCTTCAATTGGCTGGAGGAAAAGCCACGGGCCGAAACCCGCACATCACCGCTGGCCGCTTTCGCCGCGTAGAATTCGGCAACAGCATCCTTGAATGAGACACTTTGCTCTTCTAAATTAGTGTAGTTTTCCCAGGGCCAGGTGACTCTCCCCTGAAAAAGTGGACACCCCGAAGAGTCCACTACCAGAGCTACCGGCGGGCGCAGATGCGAGAGGGCACACAGACCATTATCAATGCCCGCTCGCTGCAGTGTGCCCAAGCGCGCCTGTCGCAACTCCTGCGGCCTGGGCTGGACGTCCTCGATGTAGGCTGCGGCACCGGTGCCATCACCCGTGATATAGCCTCCGCCCTGCAGCCCGGAGGCCGCGCCTGGGTGCACCAGCAGGCCCAATCACTGTATCTGCTGGCGGTGGAAGGCCGGCGCCCCCTGCAAACCGCAGAGGCGCCCCACCAAGCGCAATAACTGGGTTTTATTCGCTATGCACCCTATCGCCGACTGCACCCCCCTCCAGCCCCTCTTTGCCGACCACCGCAGAGGCCGTGGCCTGCTCGACGCCGCTCTGCATTCAGGCCAGGGCAGGGCTCGTTGCGACGCCCCGGCGGCCCCGAGCCTGGCCCACTTGCAGGTAGGCGGCTTTGCCCTCTTCGGCGGCGATCCAGACTACCCGGGCATCTCGACGCTAATGGCCACCCTGCCGCCGACCTGGATCATCCCCGAATCGGCCGCCTGGGAAAAGGCTCTGCTGGTCCCCCTGGAGCCGCAGGTAAAAAGACGGCGACGCACCCGCTTTGCCCCTCCTGGACTCATAGACCACCCGCCCACACCCCGGGGCTATCGAATTATCCCCGTCCAGCCAGCCCATATCCAACCCCGCATCCAACCCGACGGTCGCCTCTTCGCCTTCCCTTCAGCCGCCGCTTTCGCCGCCTCGGGTCTGGGCTTTTGCGCTCTAGCCGGTGACCAAATCGCCGCCTATGCCCTGTCTTATGCCGTCGCTCCCACCAGCATCGAAATCGAAGTGCAAACCGGATTGGCGCACCGCCGCCGCGGACTGGCTTTTGCCCTGTGCAGCCGCCTGCTAGCCCTGTGCTTTGAACGCGGCCTAGTGCCGCACTGGGACGCGGCCAATCCCATCTCCGCCAACTTGGCCAAAAAACTGGGCTATCAGCAAGTCGAAGAATATCTCAGCTTTCGTCCCCTGCGTCCCGACGAATTATAATGCGCCCGATCCGACTCAAGTCCCGATCCGGCGAGTATCCCGCAATAACCGACGGGACCGTGGTCGCCTTCGATCATTTCGAGGAAAAACTCAACGCCCCCCATCGTCGCTACGTGCTCTTGCAGGAGCACCTCCAACTGGTATACGGCCCCTATTGGATGGCCGCCGACCAGTGGTACGTCGATCTGGTCCACATACAATGGCATACCCCGAATTTCATCGAATTGACCGATCTCTACCTAGACATCATTATCGACGGTGACGGCCCGGCCTACCGCCTAGAAGATTTCGACGACCTGGCCGATGCCCTGGACAAGGGTCAGATAAATACAACGGCCCTGGCCACCGCCTTGCGCGGCCTGCAGCACTTCCTGACCAACCGACTCCACTTCGGCCGCGACTTCCCCCCGTCCGCCCTGCGGCCTTTCTGGGTCCAGCCGCTACCACGGCCGTACGATCCGTTGGTATGAAAAAACCGCTGAGCGAGCACCTTGGGTGGGCTGGATGGAAGGAAGGCAGCCCACCCAAGGTGGGTCCAAGCAGTCCGATAGTCTTGCAAAAACAATTAAGTAAGGGTTGGTCGTAATTAGCGATCTGTCTAATTTTTTATTCTGCCAAAACTTGTGCCAAGGCTGGTCGAGGGCGATGAGGCTGAAAGCGGATTCCACCCGACCCGGGTGCCCGGCGCAGCCGGGCGGGTCGGAGTGGCCTCGGAGCGCGCAGCGCGAGTGCCGAAGGCCGCGCAATGCGCAGCATTGCTAGCGAATGAGCGTCAGACTCGTCGCCCTCGACCAGCCGTCCACCGGCGAGCCACAACTAAGTGAAAGGACACTCACTATGCCGATAGCCAATGAGTTAGCCTATCAATCGGCGGCCGCACTGGCCCGCCGCATCCGCCGCCGGGAACTGTCTCCGGTAGAAGTAGTCGAAGCCGCTATCGCCCGCATCGAAGCGCGCAACCCCAGCCTCAACGCCTTCGTCTACCGCGGTTACGACGACGCCCGCCAACGCGCCCGACAGGCCGAGGACGCCCTTATGTCCGGGGCCCAACTGGGCCCGTTGCACGGTGTCCCCACGGCAATGAAAGACCTGATCGATTTCAAGCCGGGTTGGCCGACCACCTTTGGCGGCATCGGCGCCTGCAAAGATTTTGTAACCGACCTGTACTGCCCCTATGCCGAACGCATGGAAGGGGCCGGCGCCATTATCCTGGGCAAGACCAACAGTCCGGCGATGGGCTTTAGAGGCACCACAGACAATTACCTGTTCGGTCCCTCGTGCAACCCCTTCGATACCGACAAAAATGCCGGTGGCTCCTCCGGCGGCAGTGCCGCCGCCGTGGCCGACGGCTTGGTATCCATTGCCGAAGGCACCGATGCCGGCGGTTCAATCCGCATTCCGGCGGCCTGGTGCGGCGCCTACGGCTACCGCGCCTCCTTTGGCCGCACGCCCCTGGTCAGCCGCCCCAACGCCTTTATCGGCGCTGCGCCGTTTATCTTTGAAGGACCCATCACCCGCACCGTGGAAGACGCCGCCCTGGCCCTGTCGGTGCTGGCCGGATACGACGCCCGCGACCCCTTCAGCCTCGACCAGGATATCGATTTTTCCGCAGCGCTGAAGCAATCGATCAAAGGCTGGAAAATCGCCTACAGCCCCAACTTCGACGTCTTTCCGGTAGAGCCCCAAATCGCCCAGACCGTGCAACAGGCCGTGGCCGCCTTTGCCGAGGCCGGAGCCCAAGTTGAAGAAGTACACCTGGGCATTAAGCGGTCGCATATGGAACTGGCCGATCTGTGGTGCCGGCTGGTCATGCCCATCACCCTGGCGGTCCGCGAAGATTTCAAGTCGCAAGGCATCGATTTATTCCAAAATTTACAAAAGGAACTGCCTCCCGAATTGATCGAATGGGCCGACCGCTGCCGCCCCATGACCGTACTCGACTATTTCGCCGATCAGGCCATGCGCAGTGAAATCTACGACGCCATCCAGGGCGTTTTCTCCAATTATGACCTGCTGGTCAGCCCGACGTTGACCAGTATGCCGGTCGACAACGCCACCGACGGCAATACATTGGGCCCGGCTACCGTTGACGGTATAGAAATCAACCGCCTCATTGGCTGGTGCCCCACCTTCCTGACCAATTTTTCGGGCCACCCCTCCGCCTCCATCCCGGCGGGTTTGAGCGACGGACTGCCGGTGGGCATGCAACTCATTGGCCCGCGCTACGGCGATGCCCAAGTATTGACCGCCAGCGCGGTCTTCGAGCAACTGCGACCTTGGCTGGATAGCTACCGGACCTGTGCCGATAGGCCCCTTTAGTCGGACATTAAAGCCGCCCCCCTTGTTTCCACAGACCATCTACCGCGACCTACCCAGCGCGATGAAACCGCATTTGCGCCACTGGACGACCGCAGTACAGAAACAGCTTGACTTTGTGAAAGGGCTAACTCTATTTCTGAGGTGACTGGCGGATAAAAAACAATACTAGGGGCCCCTGGGCTCCTGCAGGGTCCGCCCAACCAGTCCACGAGGCGCCTGCTTAACCCTGTGACCGCACGCAGCCAATGCGGCATATAAGGGCTAAGTAGGCGTTTTTTGTTTGCCCACAAAGGAGGATAGTCTTGAAAATTTCTACTTTCGCACCTGGCCACAGGGACGAATGCGCCCAACTCTGGTGGAATCTGTACCGCGACCTGCCCTACGTCCACCGCCCCGACGGATACCAGAACGTTAACTCGCCCGACCATATCGACCCGGCCTATTTCCTGCGCCATCTCGACGCCGGTTTAAGCGGCCCTTCGGCCCATTGGCACGGCGCCGTGCGCGAGGATACCATCTTCCTGGCCAGGGATGGCGGCAAAATCGTCGGCCTAATGGTCTGCTCCGTCGATGAAAAGGCCTCCAAAGGGAGCATCCTCTCCGCCTATATGCAACGCGACCGGACCGGCCGCCACATCGCCGCTCAGTTGGTAGAACGGGCCCTGCTGTTTTTTGCCGAGAACGGCCTGGACAATGTGGTCGCCGCCCCGGACGTGACCAAATCGATGGAAGTGGAAAGCCCCATCCATCTGGCCCTGCTCGACGCCGGCTTCGGCTGGACCGGCGAGCTTACCCAGTGGGTCGATACACCCGCCGGCGACGACCCGCATGTCAACGCCGAATACGGCACCTATCTGGGCGGCTCGCTGGAGAGCTTCCGGGTAGGGTCGGAGATCGAGCGGCGAATGGACGAACTGAAAAAAGAGGGTATCACCATAGAAACGTATCCCGCCGACCACTTCGACCACCTCGGCCGCATTGCCCACGCCTACCTAAACGGCCGCACGATAGAGGGCATAGTAACCTTAGCCGCCCTGCACCACGGGCAGGCCGTGGGACTATTGGGGGAAGTGGAGACCTATTCGGATTCATTCGAATGTGGCACCTCGCGGATCATGGGCGGTTGCGTGCCCGTGGTGGTCCCCCAATACCGTGGCCGCGGTATCGGCAAAGTCCTCTACCATCTCGGCATGGCCGAAGTGGTCCGGCAAGGGGCGCAATGCGGCTGGACCGCCACCGGCGTCACCAACCACGCCCGTTCAATCTACCAATCAATCGGCTACGAGAATTGGTATTTGGCCTTTGGCAGGCTGCAAAAAATCAGCGTACAACAAAAGGTATATTGACGGGGCCCAGGGGGGCGAGTATCTTGACCGGCGTTGCACCGTTAAAACCCTTAGTCCACATCCTATCCGAACGTCGCCCGGAGTCCACGCTATGCCCGCAGTGAAACGCCTCCCCGTGCTACTCAACGACGAGCAGGTACGCCAGTTTATCGCCAACGGCTATATCAAAATTGACTACGCCGTGCCGCCCCAGGTCCATGCGACTATTGCCCGCAAATTAGACCAAATGGTCGCCAGCGGCCCCAATCTGGGCAATAATGTGCTGCCGCAAGTCCCCGAATTTCGCCATGTTCTCAACAGTCCGGAAGTGCGCGGCGCCCTGATCAGCCTACTGGGCGAAGATTATATCGAGCACCCGCACCGCTATTGCCACGATTCCAAACCCAAAAAAGAGAAACCAACCGATATTGCCGCGACCGTGGCGCGCCAATGCCACCAGGATTCCTATACGCCCATGGCCCGGCCGCGTCAGCACTACCCGCGCTATGCCCGGATCATATACTATCCGCAGGACACGCCCATTGAACTGGGCCCCACCCACGTCACCGCCGGCACCTCCTGCCACAAACGGCTCACCGACGAAGACCGCTTTAATTCCCTGCCCATGCAGGGACCGGCCGGCTCATTGTGGATCACCCATTTCGATGTCGGCCACGCCGCCGGGGTCAACCTGACGGAAAAGGTCCGTCATATGGTCAAATTCATCTACCTGCGCTGCTCCGAACCCAAAGCTCCGGCGTGGGATTGCCAAAACGATCAGTGGCAGCGCCCCGGCGATCTGCAATGCGCCTGGGACCTCGATATTATGTGGTCCCATTTCTGGGATTGGCTGTGCGGCAAAGAAAATCGCTACGATAGCTTTTTCGCCCAGGCCGCCGGCCCTGCAGCCAACGGCGATATACAGCAGCCGATCGACTCGCTCGACAGCGATAATCTCGATGAAATTCTCGCCGCCACGAAACACCTCGCCGCCCACCGCGCCCAAGCCGCGGCGGCGGTGCCCGCCCTGGCGAATAGGCTCAATAAAGACCATCAGGCCGCCAGGGCGGCGGCCACCTACGCGCTGGGCGCCATCGGCGAACCGGCCGTTGCCCTTTTGAGCCAACGCCTGCAAGAGGCGGGCCGCCAAGGCTGGGAAGAAGGGACACAAACACAATGGAGCGAGGGCACGGTGCTGATGCTGGATGAGGCCCATGCCCTGGGCGCCATCGGCGCGCCCGCCGTTTCCTCTTTGATCAATATCCTGCAGACAGGCGGCGAATGGGCCCGCATCAACGCAGCTTTTGCCCTAGGGGAAATGGATTCGCAGGCGGCCACTGCCATACCGGCGCTAACCCAATGCCTTGAAGACGACTCCCATCGCGTCGTCCGCACCGCCATCGACGCGCTGGGTGCCATTGGCGGCGATAGAGCCGATTGTATTGCCAGGATGAGTCGATTCCTGACCGAAAGCCGGCCGGATTGGGAAGAGGTGCTGACCGGCTCGCGCGCCTGGATGGCCCGCGACCAAGTGCGCGTCAATACCGCCACCGCCCTGGCCCGTTTGGGACCGCGGGCCGGCGCCGCCGAAGAGGCCCTCATAGAAGCTCTAGACGATCGGTGCGGCTACGTCGGCCTATACGCCCAGACCGCCTTGCAAAACCTGCAATCGCCCACCGCGACCCAGGCAGTGCTGGATTTGCTGATGGTCCAGCGCTGGGATTCGTCCTTGAGTCCGGAGCGTCCGTGGTAGTCTAAATCGATCTCTGCACAAAAAAATTTTCTACCCACTGCAACGAGGAAGAAGCCTGTGTCCACACCCGCCCAACAACCCATCCGTATGTGCGACCCCCACTTCCATCTGTGGGACCTGCCCAACCGCCCCAACCCCAATTTCGGCGACCCCGCCGAGCACCCGCTGCCCAGCTATCTAGGCACCGACTACGACCGCGATATGGCCCAATTGCCGGCCCCGCTCCAATTGGTATCGAGCGTCTTCGTAGAAACCGTCGTCGGCCAAAAGCCCGGCGGCGCCCCCATCGACGCCGTGGATGAGAGCCGCTGGATCTGCAGTCAGATGCAACCGCGCGAGAGCGAGCGCCCCTTCTATTTGGTGCCCTATGTCCATCTAGCCAGAGACACCGCCGCCGCTGCCAGCGCCATCGAGCAGCACGCCGATATCGCCCAGGGGCGTCTGCGAGGAGTCCGCATGATCCTCAACCACCATCCCAGCGATCCGGAATTGACCTGGCCGCAGGTAGAAAGCGGCGATCTCCTGCGCAACCCGCTCATGCGCGAAGGCCTGGGCTTATTACAGGAACGCGGCCTGGCCTTTGACCTGTCCTGCCATCCGCACCAGGTCGACGACGCCGTCGCCGTGCTCGACCAAATACCCGAACTGCGGGTGGCCATCAACCACCTCGGCTTTTTGCACGACGGCGAGGACCAGGCCCACGAGGAGCAGTGGCGCCGCAGCATCAAAGCCCTGGCCAACCTGCCCAACACGCATATGAAACTGTCGATGCTGTGGTTCGGCCGCCAAGGCTACCACAGCGATGCCGACAAAGAAGCCAAGGTGCGCGATTTGGTACTGGAGACCATCGATACCTTCGGCTGCCAGCGCTGCATGTTCGCCAGCAATTACCCGGTCGATAAATTCATGGGCATCGACATCCCGACACTCTACGGCAAATTCCTCGACTGGAGTGCCCACCTGTCCGCCGCCCAGCGCGCCGACCTATTCCACGATACCGCGGTTAAAGCGTACCAATTATAAAGCGACTCTTGCCAGACAAATAAACCGCCGGTATTTGCGGTCCGCTCATTTAACACAAAAAACCGACCATTCGGCCCATCTCCAGCGGCTGGGCCAGGGAGCACAGACGATGTTGCAACAGGAGCAAATAGATCAATTCCACCGCGACGGCTTTCTCAACGGCGGCCGCATTCTAAACGACGAGGCCATCGATGAATTGAGCGATGCCCTGGAAGCCATCCTGGCCAAAGGCCCCAACGGCTTCGGCGAAGGGGAACCGCGCCCGGTCTCCTTCCGCGATCTGGGCAGCCAGGGCGATCAGCCCAGCGCCAATCCGGTATGGCAAATCGTCAATATCTGGGAAGCCTCGCCGCCTTTCCAACGACTAATATACGACCCCGCCGTCGTCGAGGGCATCAGCCAGCTCACCGGGGCCCAGGACTTGATGGTTTGGCACGACCAAATCCAGTACAAACCGGCCAGCCACGGCGGCGCCACCCGCTGGCACCAGGACGCGCCGCTGTGGCCCATCATCCGCCCCATGACGCCGGTATCGGCCTGGATCCCCTTTGACGATGCCGACGAGGAAAACGGCTGTATGTGGATGGTCCCGGGCAGCCATACTTGGGGCAACCAGATCGACTTTTTGCGCACCCAACACCATCTGGACCAGCGCGAGCACTTCGACCATATCAAAGGCTTTGATACGCCCGACGGCCGCCCCGTGGAGCCATGCCCTTGGCCGGTGAAGAAAGGCGAAGTCTCCTTCCATCACTCGCTGACCTGGCACGGCTCGCCCTTTAACCATTCGATCCGACCCCGACGCGCCATCGCCATCCACTATATGACCGGTGAGGCCCGCTTTGAAGCCGGCGGCCAGCATATCATGAAGCAATTCGTCAATCTGGAGGATGGCGCCCCCATGGCCCAGGCCGGAGCCCATTTCCCGCCTGTAATGCGCGCCGGCACAGCGCTGGAGACAGCGTGAAGCAGACGCCGCACCGAATAGTCTCTTTTGCCGAAGAGCCCCAGCTCCAGAACCAACTGGAGCCGCTGTCTGAATCGATATGGCCGCCGTTTATGCTCGAAGCCCCGGTGGCCAACCAGTACTGGGGCCGCCTGTTCAGCCAGTTCCCCGCCTACCAGTCCGCCCTGTTGGAGGGCGATACCGTCGTCGGCGTCGGCAATGCCGTGCCCAGCAGCTGGCGCGGTGCCGCTGAAGATCTGCCCGATGAAGGTTGGGACTGGGCCCTTTCCAGTGCCATGGCCGATGCCGACGCCGGCCGCCCACCGGCAACGCTGATTGGCCTGCAAATAGCTATCGCCCCCACCCACCAAGCCCAAGGCCTGAGCGCTACTTTTGTCCGCCGCCTCAAAGAAGTGGCCGCCGGACAGGGCCTTGAAAAGTTAATTATCCCGGTGCGTCCCACCCTCAAACACCGCTACCCGCTGACCCCCATAGAACGCTATATCACCTGGCAAAAGGGATCGATGCCCTTTGACCCTTGGCTGCGCGTCCACGTGCGCCAAGGCGGCCGCATTGTCAAAGCCTGCACCCGGGCCATGACCATTACCGGCAGCATCGACCAATGGGAAGAATGGACGGAAATGACCTTCCCCGATTCCGGCCCTTATGTCATAGCCCGGGCCCTGTGCCCGTTGCAGATCGACCGGGCTAGCGACCAGGGCACTTATATAGAGCCCAATGTTTGGGTCGAACACCAAGTGGATTGAAAGCCGGCATTCGTGCTAAACCTGTATCTCGACCAGATCCGCCGGGGCCGCGATCTCATGCCAGCCCAGGCCCGGCAGTGCCTGGAAACCATCCTGACAGGCTCCATCGCCGAAGAGACTGTTGTCCAACTGCTGCACGGCCTGGCCGACAAAGGCGAGAGCGCCGGCGAAATCACCGGATTTGCCCAGGCCCTGCTGGCCCGGGCCACTGCCCTGGATCTACCCGGGCCCGCCATTGATCTATGCGGCACCGGCGGAGTCCCTTTCGACCGCTTCAACGTCTCCACCGCCGCCGCCTTTATCGTTGCCGCCGGCGGCGTCACCGTGCTCAAACACGGCAATCGGGGCTCGCGCATTGCCAATGGCAGCTTCGATTTGCTCGAAGCCCTGCAATGCCGCTTCGACTTCAGTCCCCAACAACTAACCCAAGTGCGTTCCCAGACCAATCTCTGCCTGCTCTTTGCCCCACTCTACCATCCGGCGATGAAGCAGGTGGCTGCCGCCCGCAAACAGGCCAACCGCCGCACCGTATTCAACCTGGCCGCGCCGCTGTGCAATCCGGCCCAACCGCCTTTCCAATTGGTCGGCACTACCGATTTGCCCACCGCCCGCCGCTTAGGCCAGGTCCTTAAAAACCTGGGACGCCGCCGCGCCCTGGTGGTCACCGGCGAGCCGGGCATTGACGACCTGTCTATATCGGGCACCAGCCATATCGTCGAATGGCGCGACGGAGCTTTCAGCGAATTCTCCCTGCATCCCACCCAATTGGGTATAGAGCCCGTCCCCTACGACCAGATCCCCGGCGGCGACTACCGCCGCAATGCCGGGCTATTCCTAGCGCTCTTGGAAAAAGGCCAACCCCACCCCTTGCGCGACCTGGTCTGCCTCAACGCCGGGGCCGCCTTTTACTGCGCCGGCGAGACCTCCACTATCGAGGCAGGATACACCCGGGCTCTAGAGCTATTGGAAGGCGGCCATGTCTGGAGGCGCTTTGTCGAGTATCGCAGTCTCGAATAACATTCACCCATTCAATGAAAACCGTCTATCAAGCCCTTTGTACGGGGTGGCTGGAAGGAAGGCAGTGATGTCTGAGGGGCCGCAGGCCCCGAGTTCGCTAGCATCCTGCGGATGCGCGGTCTACGACGCACTGCCTTCCTGGAAGCCGCCCCGCACAAAGGGCGTCCAAGGAGGACAGCACCGATGAACCCCCCGGGACGCCTGGGCAAGACCTACCGCCTCATATGGTGCGACGACAGCGGTGCCAGCGCCGGCCACCACCATCCCCCGGTAAGCCCAGAAAAATTGCTGCAAATTACCTTTGCCGGTCTGGCCGACACACCGGTCGACGCCTTTGTCGCCACCGTGGGTCCCTGCGCCGGCTATACCCTGTCCTACCCGACCCAAGTCCCGGGCATGGAATTCATAGTCGACCGCCTGGAAAATGGAGCCCTTATTGGCGAAAGTGGTCAGTGGCGAATGGGAGAGAATTTGCGCCATTTATGGGCCCAGGGCTGCGACCCGTTCGCTGTGCAATTACAACGGGCGCACCAGTTGGGCATGGACTACTGGCTGCAATTGCGCCTCAACGACTGGCACCACGTCGATTCCCAGGGCCAGACCTACCGCCTCATTGGCAGCCAGTTCTATGAAAACAACCCCCAATATCTCCTGGGCAAGGAGGGCGTGCAGGGTTGGCCGCCACGGCTCCAAGACAGCATGGCCTGGTTCCAGGACTTCGCCCACCAAACCGTGCGCGATATTCGCCTGGCCGTAGCCATAGAAGCCTCTCAGCGCTACGATATAGACGGCTTTGAATACGATTTTATGCGCTGCCCGGGTTATTTCAAATTCGGCCAAGAGCGGGCCAACGCCCCCCTCATGACCCAGTTTATCCGCGCTACGCGGGATGCCCTCGATACAATCGGCACCCAGAGGGGTCGCCCCATCGGCCTGTCGGTCCGGGTCCCCAATACCGTTGCTGGAGCCCGCCGTCTGGGCTTGGACGTGCCCGAATGGATCGCCGAAGACTTGGTCGATATCGTTGTCCCGTCGACCTTTTTCGCCGCCGATACCCAGGAGGATATAACCGAATGGACCGAGCTGGCCCAGGCCACCTCGGTGCGCATTAACCCGGCTATGGAAGAAGCCTACCGCGCCGGCTATACCGACGCCGAACCGGGCCTGCCCTACTACCAATTGCCCGATTCAGTCATGCGCCCCCTCACCCGCCCCATGATCCACGCCATCGCCGCCCGCCACTGGAACCAGGGCGCCGACGGGCTCTATTTGTTCAATTGGGCGAATACTCCCGTCAGCTACCACTGCGACCACCGTCCCACTCTAGCCGATATCGGCGAACCCCAGCGTCTAGTCGGCCGGGACAAAACCTACGTCCTGATGCGCAGCAGCGATTCCTTCCCTAATTGCCTGCCCACCGACAGATCCCTACCGGCCCACTTGGGCGCCGAACCGCTACGCCTGGCAATTGCCATTGAAGACGACTTCGACGCCGCCACTCCGCAGCACCTTGAATTGCGTTTGCTGTTGCGCGAATTGACCGTAGCAGACCAACTCGAAGTACGCCTCAACGGCGACCTCCTCATCTGCACCAATCCACTCAACCCCGAAGCCACAGCCGCCGCCGTCAAGACTACCTGGCAGCACTACGATCTGGCCCACGCCAAGCCTCATCAGGGCGTCAACGAATTATCGTTGCGCTTAGTGCACGGTCCCGAGGCCTTCCGCAGCCAGGTCCCCCTGGAACTGACCGACGTCGAATTGGACATCACCTACCCAGACTCACCCACCCCCTGAAATTTCCCCCGGCTTTGGCAGCGGACCCGAGGCTCTTTATATTCTGCCGACTGCTGTTTCCAGATCTGTATCAAAGGGCCCCTTTATCTTCGCAGCTGGATTTATCAAGGCACTGTATATCGAGCCCTTTGGGCGGGGTGGCTGGAAGGAAGGTAGTGATGTCTGAGGGGCCGCAGGCCCCGAGTTTACTGCCTTCCTTCCAGCCACCCCGCCCAAAGGGCGACCAAACCCCTCGGTCACCCATAGAAACCCTATGCCCAATACATCACCCCTTTTCGGCGCCCTAGAAGCCGGCGGCACCAAATTCATCTGCGCCGTTGGCACCGCCCCCGACGATATCCGCGCCCAAAGCCGCATCGACACTCAGAGCCCAGCCGCCACCCTGGAAGCCGTTATCGACTTTTTCCGCCGCAGTGCCGCCGAGCACGGCCCGATGGCGGCGGTGGGCATCGGCTCGTTCGGCCCGGTCGACCTGCACCCGGACTCGCCCGCCTACGGCCATATCACCACCACCCCCAAGCCGGGTTGGGCCCACACCGATCTGGTCGGCCCCTTGCAGGCGGCGCTCGACGTACCTGTGGGCTTTGACACCGACGTCAATGCCGCCGCCCTAGGCGAATACCGCTGGGGCGCGGCCCAGGGCCTGGATACTTTCATCTATCTCACCATAGGCACGGGCATTGGCGGCGGCGGTCTAGTCGAAGGCCGCCTACTGCACGGTCTGTTGCACCCCGAAATGGGCCATATCCCCCTGCCCCGCGACACCACCCGCGACCCCTACCAGGGCTACTGCCCCTTTCACGGCGACTGCTTCGAAGGCCTGGCCTCGGGCCCCGCCCTCGAAGACCGCTGGGGCCTCCCCGCCGACCAATTGCCCCCCGACCATCCAGCCTGGTCTCTGCAAGCCCATTATCTGGCCGTGGGCTTAGCCAGTTTTATCTATACCCTGTCGCCCCAACGCCTGGTGCTGGGCGGCGGCGTTATGGACCAGGCCCATTTATTCCCACTGGTGCGCCAGGAATTGGCCACTCTAATCAACGGCTATCTGCAAATAGATGAACTCGACCAGGGGCTAGACCAGTTCGTGGTCCCCCCAGGCTTGGGGCCAAGAGCGGGTCTGTGCGGCGCCCTAGTGCTGGCGGCCCAGGCTCTGGAAGCCAGCTGATCCAATGGCTGTCAATCATATCACCCTGGGGGTGGGCGACCTGGAGCGGTCCTTCCGTTTCTATACCGAGATCCTGGCGGCGACACCGCGCATGAAAACATCCGTTGTCGCCTACCTCGATCTGCAGAGCACCTGGATCGCCCTGGTAGAGCAACAACCGCCGCCAACGCCGATTGGCGCCCAGGGCTATACCCATATCGCCTTTAGCGCCACCCAGCCGCAGATCGACCGACTGCGCGATTTTGTCACCCAGGGACTCTTGAGCAATTGGCAGGAAAACCAGAGCGAGGGCGATTCGATTTACTTTCTCGACCCAGACGGCAACAAATTCGAATACCACACCACCAGTCTGGAGGACCGCCTGGCGCTATTCCGTCGCAACCCCGATCCGGCGATGGAATTATTCGATTGAACCACGCCGCGGATTATTCGATTGAAATACACCGCCCATTGACCGACCATCCCAAGTGCCGCGCCTTGATCCTTTCGCCGCTGCCGGTATTTGGCCCTACAGACCCACGGAGGAAATAGACCGCCCATGAGCTTGTACAAAGGCCTGCTACAGGACGGGTTTAAACTGCCCGAATGCGAAAAACATTTTCACGATCACGACGAAACCTGGCTTATCCTCCAAGGTCGAGGTACCGGCTATTGGATCGACCACCAGGGCCAACAGCAAAACTTTGAGCTGGAGGCCGGCGATGTATGGATGATTCCCGCCGGCTACGAACACGGCTCGGAGGGCTTGCCCGAAAATGGCCGCAACAGCGACGATTTCACCATTGCCGTATGCGACGGCACGATGCCCCCCGGTTGCCACGCCAAAGGCCATTACTACGTCGAAAAAGAAGGCTATATCCCCTCGTTCGAATTGCAAAAAACGCCGACCCAACGCTACCTGGAGCCCCTGGATTTGCCCAAACGCATGCAGGGTTTCGAATTTGCCGCCTTGGGCCAGGCCGCCATCGTCGAATTGGATACGCCCGTCTGTCCGCCCGGCGGCGTGCTGTGCCAGACGCTGTATTCGGGGCTGACCAACGGCACCGAGCGCAACGTTATGATGGCCGGCAACTACGGCGGTGACTTCCCCCAGGCTACCGGCTACCAAAATGTCGGCCGGGTCCTGGCCGTAGCCCCCGGCGTCGAGGGGTATGCCGTCGGCGACTTGCTCTTTTCCGGCGAGCATTTGCATCACCGCCAGTACTTTGCCACCCCGGCTGCAGACGACAGCCTAGTGGTCAAATTGCCGCCGGCCGTCGAACCACACCAGGCTGCCCTCTTTGGCGTCGCCAGCGTCGCTCTGCACGATGTCCGGCGGGCCCAGGTGGCCCTGGGCGAACAAGTATTAGTAGTCGGTGCCGGACCGGTGGGACAGTTCACCTCCCAGATCGCCCGTTTGGCCGGCGGCGTGGTGACGGTATGCGATTTGGACCAGGAACGCTTGCAATTGGCCGCTGAGCTGGGCGCCCACAGGACATTGGTACCCGATGAAGATTGGGCCAATATCGGCGCTGTCGGCCCCTTCGACTGCATCATCGAAGATTCAGGCGCCGATATTTTGGACCGCCTGCTCGCCGTCTACCCTCCAGGCAGGCTATTAGTGCCCCAGGGCCGCCTAGTCATTATCGCCGGCCGAGAACGGGTCGATTACCGCTTCAATTGGGGCCAGGCCGCCGAACTGACTCTGCTACAGGCCAGCCACTTCAACGCTGACGATCTGCGTCATGTCTGTCGCCTCACCGAAGAAGGCGGCCTGCAAGTGGGCCCGCTCATCCGCGATATCGTCCCCTATACAGAAATGCAGGGCATCTACGAGCGCCTCCGCGACCAGCCCTCCAGCCTCCTCGGCGCAGCCTTCGATTGGACGGTATAGGCCCCAATCCAAAGGACCCACAATGATCGACAAAACTACCTTCACCTGGCCCGATAACCGCCAGGGCGCCGTCTCCCTCACCTACGACGATGCCCTGCCCTGCCATTACCAATTGGTCGCCCCAGCCCTGGAGGCCCACGGCCTGCGCGGCACCTTTTACACCAATATCCTCAGCGCCATGGCCGCCCCCCAGGACTGGCGCCAGGTGGCCGCCGCCGGACACGAATTGGGCAACCACAGCATTTTTCACCCCTGCCGGCAAAACCCCGAAAGCCCTTCCACCTGGTTGCCCGAAGACTACGATCTGCGCCGCTATAGCCCCCGCCGCTGGAGCGACGAGATGCGCGCCGCCAGTTTCACCCTATCGCTCATTGACGGCAAAAGTCAGCGCTCCTTCGGCAATACCTGCTGCCATACCGAATTGGGCGAGGGCGACACTAGCGCCAGCCTGGAACCGCTCATCGGCGAATTATTCACCGCTGGGCGGGGCTCCTGGAACGAGCAGACCGTCGATGTGGCCAGCGTCAATTACCAAGCCCTAGGCCACTTTGGCGCCGACGCCCACACCTTTGAGCAATTACAGCTGCAAATTGACCAGGCCGTGGCAGCGGGAGACTGGATTATCTACATGATCCACGGGGTCGGCCAAGGCACCCACGGCATGTATATGGAGGTGGACCAACACCAGCGCCTGATCGACTATCTGGGCCAGCACCAGAAGCGGATCTGGACCGCGCCTCTGACAGAAGTGGCCAGCTACCTGAAAGCACGCGACCCCGAACAGAAGATCACCACCAATGCCTGAATCAGCGCCACCAAACCCCAGGCTCTACGGCCAGCCCCCTTACCGGGTGGCCGTTGTCCACGGCGGCCCCGGAGCCGGCGGCGAAATGGCGCCGGTGGCTCAGTATCTGGCCGCCAGCCACGGCGTTATCGAACCCATCCAAACGGACCCCAGCCTGGATGGGCAAGTAGCAGAATTGCGCCGCTTGCTGCGCCAGTGCGGCACCCCACCCCTCACCCTGATCGGTTATTCCTGGGGCGCCTGGCTCAGCTATCTGGTCGCCGCCGCCGACCACGACTTGGTCGCCCAGCTGGTCCTGGTATCCAGCGGCCCCTTCGAGCATAAATACCTCGAACAACTGCACGCCAACCGCAACAGCCGCCTGTCCCCAGCCGAACAGACGGAATACGCTCACATCGTCGAGTGTCTTACTTCGGGAAAACCTTTAGAGGACGCCGATGCTCTGGTAGGCCGCCTCGGCACCTTGGGCTCCAAAACCGCCGATTTTGCCCCCCTGACCGATCCGCCTCCGGTAGACCACCTCGGCCCCGGCGGCGATATTTTCCAGGGCGTCACCCAAGAAGCCATGGCCCGGCGCAAAAGCGGCGCCCTGCTACAGGCGGGACGCCAAATCCAGTGCCCGGTGCTGGCCATCCACGGCGATTACGACCCCCATCCGGCCGCCGGTGTCGAAGAGCCGCTGCGCCAAGTACTCGACAAGTTCGAATTCACCTTGCTGCCCAACTGCGGCCACACCCCCTGGATTGAAAGCCGGGCTCAGGCCCCTTTCTATCAGTGCCTTCTGGCGGCCATTCCTCCAGCTTAGACGATAAATCGCAGAGGCCTAAAACCGACCGGAGTCGCCGCAATGGAAATCCGCCCCATCACCGCCGCCGATATTCCCGCCCTGTTCGCCGTCCGTGTAGCGACCCGGCAAAACACGTTATCGCTCGATGAACTGAACCAATTGGGCATTACCCCCGAATCGGTGCGCCAGCTGATGCGCAGCAGCCACCGCGGCTGGCTGTGCCAGGACGGCGACCAAGTGGTCGGCTTTGCCATGGGCAACGGTGACACCGGCGAGATGTGGGTCATTGCTCTGCTGCCCGCCTACGAGGGCCGCGGCATTGGCGCCCGCCTGCTGCAAGCCGTCGAGGATTGGCTCTGGTCCCTGGATTGGCAGCAAGCCTGGCTGACCACCGATACCGACACCGACCTGCGGGCCTACGGCTTTTACCGCAAACAGGGCTGGCAAGACTGGAAAATTGAACACGGCGACCGCTATATGACCAAAAATAATCCGCAGCGGCCGCAGAACTAGGCGCGTCTAAGGGCCGCAGATTCCGATGCGGTAAATAATACAGCAAGGAATAGCCTTCAGATTGAACTTGGGCTCGGCCAACGGAGTCTTATTGTGCAGTATAGAGCCATCTCCGGCCCCACCCATCCTGCCCTTCTTTCCCGGAGGCCTGCTTGAGCCAAATTCTCGTATCCGCCGACCAGTTAGAGCCCGCCTGGCTGAACCAAACTCTGCAACTCCGAAGACTACTCGTCCAGGGCCAAGTCGCCCATCTGGCCTTAGAGCGCAAGTACGAAACCGGTCCTTCGACCGTAGCCCATTTCTCCGTGCGCTATTCGCCCGACGCCACCGGCGTCATGCCCGCACGGCTGTTTCTGAAAATTCCCAAACCGCACAAATACCGTCTAGGCCGCAACGAGGCCGAATTCTACCGCAAAATGCCCGACCAGGCGCACTTGGTCCCCTGTTACGATGCCGCCTTCGACGATGCAACGGGCACCGCGCATCTGCTGCTGGCCGACCAAAGCGCCACCCACAGCGCCGGCGTCCCCCTATCTGCAGACCGCGCCGCCGCCGCCGTCGATGCCCTGGCCGCCATTCAGGCCCGTTGGTGGGACCACCCAGATTTGGGACGGCATATGGGCGCCCCGCCCGAACAAGGTTTTGATTACCGCTACAGCGACCGCTACCAAAGCAATAAACGCCGCTTCGAGCAATTGCTCGAATTGCACGGCCCAAGTCTCTCCCAGAAGGTACGCGACCTCTACGAAATCGTGTTGGCCAAAGGGCCCGACATTCTTTTACAGCGGCCAACAGAGGGCGATTTGACCCTGGGCCACCACGATTTGCACAGCGGCAATATTCTCTTCCCCCAAGACCCCAAAGAGCCGGTCTATATTATCGACTGGCAAAACGATTGGGCCTGGTTTGGGGTTAAGGATCTGGCCTTCCTGCTGGTTTTCGCCTTGGAAGAAGAACAGTGTCGACAATTGGAAAAGGATATCCTCAGGCGCTATTGCCAACGCCTAGCCGAGGCCGGCATCAGCGGCTATACCTGGGACAAGGCCTGGCGCGATTACCGCTTGGCCGCCGTTGAATTGCTCTACCGGCCCTTGGGCAACCGCCAGGCACCCGACGTGCTGCGCAGTGTTACCCGCTGCACCCAGGCCTTTAATGCTCTGGATTGTATGGAGCTTCTCGAATAAGCGGCGCGGCCCCCCTCCCCTTACCCTTGGTACTTCCTTGACCATCCACGGCCCCGCCGCCTTGGCTAGTCTCCAGGATCTCGGTTGGCAGGTCAATCCGACCGCCTTGGCAACCGACACACAAATCGGCTATTTTTCTTGGGGCCAATTGAAAATACAACGCCAAGGATTCTAGCTATCGACGACTGCACAGTTCCCGACAACATCACTACAATCCCTTCGCTCCTCGACTCTCCGGAACTGTATCCAGGCCCTGTCACAGAGGGATTGCGAAACTATCTATACAGTCGCGGCCGGCTCTGGCCCATCACCCTGGGCCCAGCGCAAAAGCTGTCCCAAGCTCGGGTGCAACACCAGGACGCCTTCCTTTCGCTCAGTGACCAGCTCGCCCAACTCGGCACCCTGCCCCTGGCACAACGCTTCCCGGTCCTGGCCATTGGTTCCAACGCCTATCCGCGGCAACTCTACGATAAATTCCACGGCGCCGGAATCGAAGATAGCCTACCCAGCTTTGGCGCCCGTCTGCACGCCTGCCAAATTGCCTACTGCCCCTACGTCGCCGGCAAAGGCTACGTCCCGGCGACCCCGCGCTACCAGGCCAATTGGCAAGCCATCGTCTGGCTGCAATTGCTCACCCCCGAGCAACTGGCCCTGATCCGCGCCTCGGAAAGCGATTACCACCTGGTGCAATTGGACCCTGCTTGCTCTTTGATAGTGGAGGACAGCGGCGAGACCATACCCGACAGCTATCTCTTCTGGCACCCTGAAATTCTCGCCTGGCCCAATGCCCCAACCCCAGTGCTGGCCCACAGGAATATCGACCCCGCACAGGCCATCACCCATCCACGCACCCAAGCCGACTTGCTGCGCGATCTGGCGAGTTTTCACTTCCCCCAACTCGGCGACCTTGCAACGGCAAAAATCTCCCCCGCCCTATTACAGGCCGGTGGCGGCCGACAAGCCCTAAACGTATTGTTGCGCCAGAAGCATGGCGCAAACAACGAACTCCCGGCAAAAGCCGGCCGGATCATAGCAAAGGCCAATAGCCCCTGGGATCCAACTACTAAGCTGATAACTTACGACGGTTCTGTGTAGTACAAGGGTAAGTCAGAGCGTTGAATTGAATCTTTTATTTTTTGCAATAACCGCATTTCAAGCCTTCCGGTGGGGTTGGCTGGAAGGCGGCCCGTGTGTCTGAGGCCCCGCAGGGGCCGAGTTTAGGGCCGCCTTCCAGCCGACCCCACCGGAAGGCGTCAAGCCACGCGTTTATAATTTGCAAGGAGCAAACCATGAGACTGCAAGACCGCGTCGCCCTGATCACCGGCTCTGGCTCCGGCATTGGCCAGACCACCGCCGCCCTTTTCGCCCGCGAGGGAGCCCGGCTAATCATCGTCGACATCGTCCCCGAACGGGCCCAAGAAAGCCGCGACCTCATCATTCAGGCAGGTGGACAGGCGCTCGCCCTCAGCGCCGACGTCTCGGCCTCAGACCAAGTGGAGGCGATGGCGGCCCAAGCCCTGGAGCAGTGGGGCCGCATCGATATCCTGGTCAACAACGCCGCTATTGTTTCGGGGGACGATATTCTCGATATGGACGAGGCGGCCTGGAACCGCGATATCGAAGTGGTCCTCAACAGCGCCGTCCTCTGTAGCAAGGCGCTGGTGCCGGCCATGATAGACCAGGGCGGCGGTGCCGTGGTCAATATCGCCTCGGTCAACGCCCTGGCCGCCTTCACCCAAATGGCCTATAGCGCCGCCAAGGCTGGGATTGTCAACCTGACTCAGAATATGGCCCTCAGCTACGGCCCCCATCAGGTGCGGGTCAATGCCATTTCCCCCGGCACCATCCACACCCCCATCTGGGACCAATTCCTGCGCCGCGATCCAAAGATTCTGCAGCGCCTGAGCCGCTGGTATCCCCTGGGCCGTATCGGCCGCCCCGAGGATGTGGCCCAAGCAGCCCTTTTCCTGGCCTCAGACGAAGCCGCCTGGATCACTGGCCAGAATATCGTAGTGGACGGCGGCCTGACCGCCGGCAACGCGCAGATGTTCAGCGAAATTCGCCAAGTGTCAAAAACGCTCGGCCAAGCTGCAGACTGAGGCAGTCAGTCCTGGGGCCCGCCGGCGTTGACCCCCAAACCGCGGCGATAGGCTTCCAACGGCAGCAAGTCGGCCGGGGCGACATTGCCCAAGTTGACCTGGTGGCCATAGCGCTGCACCAGATCGACCTTCATGCGGTGGATATCGCTTAGACTTACCCCTTCTATCCAGGGCCCGGGCAATTCGAACATGACCTGCTCTAGCCCCACCGCCTGCACCACCGCCTCCACTTCCGGGCCAATTTCCGGATCGACCAATTCGGCCGCCTCCAAAAGAATTATGCGCGCCCCCGCCGCCATGCAGGCACCGGCGTCATCGGACAGACTGAGGGAGCGGTCCAGGCCCTCCTTGCGCCCGACTTCGCCCAATACCGCCAGGCCAAAATCCTTACTGGCCCGGCGGATCATACGCTCTTTCCAGGCCAGCCCGGCGGGCACTAGATTATCGGAAACCTCGACCCATTTATAACCAGCCTGCAACACCGCCGGCAAATAGGCGTCGGTAAAACCGTGGACTTCGGCGTATTCGAGGTATTGGCCGCCGGGAAAGGCCTCTACCTGCCGCTGGCGATACCCGTCTATCTTGGCCTTGAGAATCGAGTTGGGCAGTAACCGCGACAGTCCCACAGCTACTTTGGCAAAATCAAAATAGGGCCCACCCGTAGCCAGCAAATCGTCTTGGGCGTGGGGCCCCAGCCCCCAATCGACCACCATCGTCAAACCTGCCGAGCGCGGTTTTTCCGCTCGCTCCAGGCCGTCTAATCCGGTAAAGCAATGATCCCTGTCCACCATCATTCTCCTCTGTGCTCTATTCCAAAAGGGCCTTGACCACCGCCCCGGGTTCGAGATGCAGCGGCCGCCAGCGGGCCTCGCCGTTGATACGCCAAGTTAATTCTACCGCCTGTTCGCCGCCGTTGTAGAAGCTTACTTCACCCGGCTCGCGCAGGGGTGGGCGCACCAAGGGCAATATCTGCTCCGGTACGCGGTCCCGCTCGGAGGCATCGCGGATTTCCACCAGAGGACGCACGGCGCCGAGAATTTCCCGAGTCCCCAACAGCAACGGCCCATAACAACCGGTCACCGCACCACAGCCCCAATTGCGCCCATGGCCAGCCGCCACCGAACATACGGCCCCGCCCATATCGGTATGCTCACGGCCGCCGCGCAAGACCTGGCGGGCCATGGTCAATTTGTCGGCCGCCGCGGCCAGGGCACGATGGGCATAATCGATCTGGCCGGTAAGTTGATAGGCCAGACTCAAAGCCGCCGAGCTGGGCTCCTGCACCGGCTGCACCGCCCCGTCTTCGCCCCATTGCCCCCAATAGATCATATCGTTGCGCTTGCCCACGCCCGGCTCGCGACGGCGGCGCTCCTGGGGGAATACCATGGCCCAGGGGGCGCTCGGGGGCGGCGGCATCCCGGCCAAAACCTGACGCATGGCCTGGTCCAAGCTATCGTCGTCGAAGGTCCAGCGGTAATAGGACAACGCCGCCGCCGCCGGATCGGCGTAAGGATCGAGCAATTGGCTCACCAGTGGCTCGACCAACCGCCGCGCCGCCCGCTTGAACAACTCCTCGCCCGACAGCAGATACAAATCGCCCAGAGCATATATCACCCCCGAGGCCAAATGGTTTTCAACCCCGGCCAAGGGGTCGTCGGCCAAATGGTGGTTACCGGCGGCCATTCTGCGTTGCTCTGCGGTTTCCAAATCGCTCACCTGCAAGCCGCGCCCGTCCTGGGCCCACAGGACCGGCACCGGCTGGTTGCCGCCCACCAGCAGCCAACGGGCCCGCTGGCGCCCGTAGCGCAGGGCCCACTCCAGATAACGCGCCTGACCGCCTACCCGGTGCGCCGCCAAAGCGATATGGACAAAGCGCCAGTGCTCGGCCAGTTCAAAAGCCCAGCGCTGATCCGGGCTCACTAGGCGGGTACCCAACTGATAGCTGTGGAAACAATCGCGCTCGTAATCGTACCAGGGAGGCACGCCCTTTTCCCAATTGCCAATATGGTGCGCCGCGTCCTCCAACAGCATCCCGGCAACGCCGTCCTGGGGGAACAAACCCAGATAGCGCGGCAGAAACAATAAGAAGGGCTCGGTGCCGTGGTGGGCTTCGGCGCGGGGCTCGTAACCGTGCAGGCAATCGCTGACCGTCCAGGCGGCCAATTCCTCCAGCAAAGAGGCGAAGCGTTCAACGATGCGCTCCTCACCGCTGACCAGGTAGTGCTGAAACCAGGTCAGGGCGTAATTGGCCTCGTCTTCGCCACCGCGGTTGGGGCCGGGCCCGTCCATGCGCATACTCTGTTCTAGCCAACGCGATAATTCGTCGCGCAGCCGGGCGTAGTGTTGGTAGGTCTCCTGCACGGCAATCTCCCTGAGCAAGTTGGCTCTATTGAGGTCTGCGAAATGGTGGATTGCTGGGACGCCCTTTGGGGGACTGGCTTCCAGCCAATCCCCCAAAGGGCTTGATAAACGAAATGCCTTTGATTTTGTCGTTGCACTACAATCATGAATATAATTCATCAACCTCGTCCCTGCTCAACCCACCACCATGTTCAACAAGCGGTCGGGTACAAAGACAATGCGCTGGACCTTGCTCCCGGCTAACCACTCGTTCAGACGTGGGCGCTCCAGGGCGAGGTCCTCCACGGCAGCCTGTCCTGTCCCGGCCTCGACGACCAGCCGGTCGCGCACTCGGCCGTTGACTTGCAAGACGATCTCCACTGTTTCTGTTTGAGCCAATCCGGGGTCGCCCTGGGGCCAGGGGACTTTTCCGACCCAGCCTTCGCCGCCCAAACGAGTCCACATCTCCTGAACAATAAAGGGAGCGAAGGGCGCCAATAACTGCACCACTGCTTTGGCCCCCTGGCGATAGGGCGGGGCTTGTTGCAGGCCGTTGAATAATTCCATGGTCGCAGCGATGGCGGTATTGTAGTGCAAATCCTCCATCTCCTGGCTCACCTTGATAATCTGCCGGTGCAGCAAACTCTCGACGGCGCGCTCGACAATGGGGCCGTTCCGCCAGTCGGACTCCTCGACCCAACGCCAGACCCGCTCCAGAAAACGCCGCACCCCGTTGATGCCCCCGTCGCGAAAATCGCCGCCTTCCTGAAAAGCCCCCATAAACATCAAATAGGTGCGGAAGACATCGGCGCCGTAGCGCTCCAGATAATCGTCTGGGTTGACGACATTGCCCTTGGACTTGCTCATTTTGGCCCCGTCTTTGACGATGATCCCGTTGGCCCTAAAGCGCTTGAAAGGCTCGGCAAAATCGATCAGTCCCAGATCGCGCAGGGCCCGGGTCAAAAAGCGGCTGTACAGCAAGTGCAGCACTGCGTGCTCACGGCCGCCAATATACATATCGACCGGCAACCACTTGGCCGTGGGTTCGGGCGCCCAAGCCGCTGTCGCACAGCCCGAGCTGGGATAGCGCAGAAAATACCAGGCCGAATCGAGAAAGTTATCGCTGACATCGGTCTCCCGTTGTCCATCCGCGCCGCATTGCGGGCAACTAGCAGCGACAAAATCGTCGCAGCGAGCCAAGGGGCTGCGCCCCGACCCATCGGGGGCGAAATCCTCCAGCACCGGCAGCAACACCGGCAATTGGCTTTCGGGCACGGCCACCGGACCGCAGTCGGGACAGTGGACAATGGGAATAGGCGGCCCCCAATAGCGCTGCCGCGAAATACACCAATCGCGCAAGCGGTAGTGGATCTTGGGACCGCCCTGATCCTGCTCCGCCAACCAAGCCCCAATGCGCCGGCGGGCCTCGGGCGATGCCAGACCTGAAAAAGACCCGCTCTGCACCAACACGCCCTCGCCGCTGTAGACCGCGTCGTCTTCCTCCCCTTCGATAACGACGACCACCGGCAAACTGTAGGCGGCGGCAAAGGCGCCGTCGCGCTGGTCGTGCGCCGGTACCCCCATCACGGCACCGCTGCCGTACCCGGTTAAAACGTAGTCGGCCACCCAGATCGGCAACCGCGCCCCGGTGGCCGGATGGATGGCGTAGGAACCGGTAAAAACGCCGCTGGATTCCCCGCCGCTTTCGAGTCGCTGCCGTTGGCTCTCTGGCGCCGCCGCTTCGACGTAAGCCCGCACCGCCGCCTGCTGTTCAGGACTGGTTAAGCCCTCTACCAGATGGTGCTCGGGGGCCAAGGCCAGATAGGTCGCCCCCCACAGCGTATCGGCTCGGGTGGTGAAAACCTCTATTGCAGCGTCGGCACCCTCGACGTCAAAATGTATTTCGACGCCTTCGCTGCGACCGATCCAGCGCCGCTGCGCCTGGGTTACAACCGGCGACCAGTCGATGCGCTCCAATTCGTCGAGCAATTCCTCGGCATAGCGGGTGATGCGGAAAAACCACTGCCGCAAGGAACGCTGCTCAACGGCGCTGTCGCAGCGCTCGCAGGCCCCGCCCTGGGCCTGCTCGGCGGCCAGCACGGTGCGGCAAGAAGGGCACCAGGTCACCGGTGCTTCGCGCTGGTAGGCCAGACCGGCCTTGAATAATTGCACAAAGATCCACTGGGTCCAGCGGTAATACGCCGGGTCGGTGGTATCGACCTGGTGGCGCCAATCGAATTGCGCTCCCAAGCGCTGCATCTGACGGCGGAAATTGGGGATATTGGCCGGCACCTGGCGGGCCGGGTGGTCGCCTGTTTTAAGGGCGTAATTTTCCGAGTGGATACCGAAGGCGTCAAAACCCATCGGCTGGAAAACGTCAAACCCCTGGGCCCGCCGCAAGCGCCCGTGGACATCGGCCCCCACATAGGAGAATACATTGCCCGTATGCAGCCCCTCGGCCGAAGGGTAGGGAAACATCATCAAATTGTAATAGGGCCGGCTGGCCTTTTCCATATCGACTTCCCAGGGCGGCGCCTCGGCCCAACGGTCGGTCCAGCGCGCTTCAACGGCTTTGAAATCGCATTTACTTTCCATTTCCACTCCCCCTGCGGGCCGCCAACTTATTCAGCCCGTCCAGATAGGCCTTGGCACTGGCCTCGATAATATCGGTGGAAGCGCCCCGACCCACGACCTGGGCGTCTTGCTCTTCGAGGCGGACACTGACTTCGCCCAGGGCTTCAGCCCCCGCCGTAGTACTGCGAATTTCGTAGTGCACCAAACGGGCGCCGGTAGCGGCGGCAGCGGCCAATGCCTTGTATACCGCATCTATGGGCCCATCGCCACAGGCCGCCTGTTCCACTACCCGATCGTCTCGGCGCACCCGCACGGTGGCGGTGGGGATGGCCCCGGTGCCGCTGTGGATTTGCAGATAGTCCAATTGGTAGGCCTCCGGCACCGGCTGGGTCTCGTCGTGCACCAAAGCGGCCAAATCCTCGTCGAATACTTCCAGCTTTTTGTCGGCCAGCCGCAAAAAGCGCTGGTAGACCTGATCCAATTCGTCGGGCCCCAATTCAAAGCCGATCTCCTCCAGGCGGTGGCGCAAACCATGGCGCCCGGTGCGCGCCGTCAGGATCACCCGGCTCTGGGGCATGCCGACGGCGACCGGATCCATTATTTCGTAGGTGCTGCGCTCTTTGAGGACCCCGTCGACGTGAATCCCCGAACTATGGGCAAAGGCGTTGCCGCCCACAATCGCCTTATTGGCCGGTACCCCCATGCCGTAGGCATCGGCCACTTGACGCGATAAACGAAAGAACTGGCGCGCGTCTACCTGGGTATCGGCGGCAAAAAATTCACTGCGAGTGCGCAAGGCCATCACCACTTCTTCCAAGGCCGCGTTGCCGGCCCGCTCGCCAATGCCGTTGATGGTGCCCTCGACTTGTCGCGCCCCCTGCTCCACCCCGGCCAGGGTATTGGCCACGGCCAACCCCAAGTCGTCGTGACAATGGACACTGACTACCGCCCGGTCCCCCACCTGCCGGACAATGGCGCCGATCAAGTCGCCGTATTGCTGCGGCACCGCATAGCCGGTGGTATCGGGTATATTGACCACCGTGGCGCCGGCCTCGACGACGGCCTGCAAAACCTCTAATAAATAATCCCGCTCGGCCCGCCCGGCGTCCTCGGCGTAAAATTCAACGTCGTCGACCCAATCGCGGGCGCAGCGCACCGCCGCCACCGCCATTTCGATAATGGTCGCTTTTTTCGCCGCTGGGGTCGCCCCGTATTTGGCGGCGCCAAATTTGCCGGAAATATGGATATCCGATACGCCTATGCCAGTATGAATACGGCCTTTGCCCGCCGGCGCCAACGCCTTGCCGCAGGCCTCGATATCGGCCGTCACCGCCCGCGACAGGCCGCAGATGGTGGGGCCTTCTACTTCCCGGGCAATCAATTCCACGGCGGCGAAATCCTCGGGCGAGGAAACCGGGTACCCCGCTTCTATGATATCGACTTTGGCGCGAGCCAAGTGCCGGGCAATAGCCAATTTCTCCCGCGCCCCCAACCGCGCCCCGGCCGCTTGTTCGCCGTCGCGCAAGGTCGTATCAAATACTTGAATGCGTTCCATAGCCAAATTCCTTTCAAAAAAATAAACCCGCCGTCGAGTTGGGCTCGGCGGCGGGCAGTGGGTGGAATAAAACGTGTCGCGTCTATTCGCTGTACGGCGCACCGCACCCCCTGCCGAGCCGCCCGCCGTGTAGACCGAGCAGCCCGCCGCTAAGTAGGAGGCTAAGAGAATGGACCCAGGCCCCGCCGATGCCGGCGGACTGGAATCCCGTACTTTTGTTCATCGCCGTATAATCCTCGTCAAAATCCGCACAAAAAAACCCGCCGCCGAGTTGGACTCGGCGGCGGGTGGAAAAGCGCTTGAAAAGTTCGCGTCACATGCTATTTAACGCGCACTGAGCCCTCCACCGAGCCACCGACTTTCCAGTCGAGTAGCCCGCCGCTAAGTAGGAGACCTAGAGCGCAATTGTGAAACATGGACGAATGCCTTTTAATTTTTGCCGCAATAACTTGATTGGCCTAATGGTAAAACAGGGTCGGGGCTTTGTCAACCGGCTTTTTGCCGGACCGGCTCGGCGCCGACCGGCGGCTTTGCCCGACAACCAAAGTATATTAAACTAATCCCATGTCCCGCTCTGCTCTCATCTTCGTCGCGCGCCTGGCTCTGGTAGGCCTGGGCCTTGCCCTGGTCATCCAGCTATGTGCCCACTTCACCTTTGCCCTGGCCGGGGCCGGCGATGTCGATCTGGAAGCCCTGACCACCCTGGAAGCCCCCCAGCGCCAAGCCGACAGCCCCGGCGCCTTGCACCAGGTGGCCGAGTGGCCCTCGCAAAAAGAGCAGCCCTTTTCCCAGGCGCCCCTGCTGGAAGACCGCGACCTGCCGCCAGTGGCCCAGCGTCTGCCCGCCAATCCGCTGGTCATTGTCCCGCCGCACCAACAAGGCCCCTACGGCGGCACTTGGACCCGCTTTGGCACCGGTCCTTCGGATATTGGTATTTTCGGCGCCCGTCTGGCCTACGACGGTCTGGTGCGCTGGGGGCCCATGGGCCGCGAAATCCGCCCCAATCTGGCCACCCACTGGACCATTGCCGACAGCGGCCGCAGCTATACATTCCACCTGCGGCAGGGTGTGCGCTGGTCCGACGGCCAGCCTTTTACCAGCGCCGATATTCTGTTCTGGTACGAGCACATTCTGCAGCAAACCGACCTCACCCCGGTGCCGCCCATTGAATTCCGCCACGGCGGCACCTTGGTGCAGGTGGACGCCCCCGACCAATACACCATCCGCTTCCGCTTTGCCGCCCCATACGGTTTGTTCCTCAAAGTCCTGGCCTCTAATTTCAGCAATATCGTCGAGTACCCGGCGCATTATCTCAAGCAATTCCACCCCGATTTCACTCCCCAGGATCAGCTCGACCGCCAGGCCCGCCGCCAAGGCCGCGATTTCTGGTTCCAGATATTCTCCGACCGCCGCGAATGGCGCAACCCCGATATGCCGCGCCTGTGGGCCTGGACCGTGTCGCAGCCGCCACCGGCCCGGCCCGTGGTCTTCAGCCGCAACCCGTACTATTGGAAAGTGGATCCGGCCGGCCAGCAACTGCCCTATATCGACCATATAACCTTTGATATCTACGACGCCGAAACCATCAATATTAAAGCCATCAACGGCGAAGTCGGCATGCAGGGCCGCCATATCACGTTCCAGAACTACCCCCTATTCATGACCAACCAGGAACAAGGCGGCTACCGCGTGCACCACTGGTTAGACGGCGGCGACGGTATGATCGCCCTGGCCCTGAACCTGAACCACAAAGACCCGATCCTGAAACGTCTTTTCCACGACCGCCTTTTCCGCCGGGCCCTGTCGCAGGCGCTGGACCGCGACGCCATCAACGAAGCCTGCTTTATGGGCGTGGGGCAGCCGCGCCAGATAGCGCCGCCGCCGCAATCGGCCTATTACGATGCCGCCTACGAAAAAGCCTATACAAAGTACGATCCCGCCCAAGCCCGCCGCCTGCTCGACGCGATGGGCTGGCATAAAATGGACGAGCGGGGCCGACGCCTGCGCCCCGACGGAAAGCCCCTCACCTTGCAACTGGAAACCTCCTCTACCATGGTCGGAGCTGGCCGCATGTTTGAGATGACCGCCGCCTACTGGACGGCCATTGGGGTGGAGACCAAAGTCAAGATGATGGCGCGCCAGCTCTACGGTCAACGCCGCAGCGCCCTGCTCTGCGATGTTATGGTATGGAGCGGGGCCGGCGAGATTATCCCGGTGCTCGACCCACGCTGGTTTCTGCCCTACAATACCGGCTCGTTCCACGGCCTCGACTACGTGCGTTGGTTCCGTTCGGGGGGCAGCAACGGCGAGGAGCCGCCCGCCGCCATGCAGCAGTGCATCGACTTATTCGGCCAGGTGCAACGGGCCGTTGACGAGGACGAGCAGATCCGCCTGTTCCGCAAAATCATTGATATCAACCGCGAGAATCTGTGGGTCATTGGTACCATTGGCCAGATCCCGCAGCTCTTCATCGTCCAGGAAAGCTTTCGCAACGTCCCCGAGGTAGCGGTGGCCTGCTGGCCCCTGCGCACCCCCGGAGCCACCGCCCCCGAATGTTACGCCATTGAGGGGGGCAACCAGCTATGACCGCCACCATTCTCCGCCGCCTGGGCTGGATGATCCCCACCCTGTTGGCCATCTCCTTTATCTCCTTCGCCCTTATTCAATTGCCCCCCGGCGATTACCTGACTTCGTATATCACCGCCCTGGAGGAAACCGGCGAACCGGTGGCCGAGGATCAGGTGGAGGCGTTGCGCCGCCGCTTCGATTTAGACCAGCCCTTTGTCGTCCAGTATCTGCGCTGGCTCAACAACTTGTCGGCCTTTGGCTTTGCCCGCCAGGTAGACGGCGGCTACTGGAGGCAGGAAGACGGCAGCTTTAACTGGCCCTGGTTTAAATGGCCCGATCTGGGCTTCTCCTTTGAATGGAACCGCCCGGTGGGCGAACTGATCGGCGAGCGCCTGTTGCTGACCATGGTCATTTCCATTGTCACCCTGTTGTTCACCTGGGTATTGGCCATTCCCATTGGTATTTACTCGGCGGTGCGACAGTATTCCTGGGCCGATTACAGCTTTTCTATACTGGGCTTTATCGGCCTGGCCACACCCAATTTCCTCTTGGCCCTGGTCTTTATGTATCTGGGCTATTCGCTATTTGGCATTAGCGCCGGGGGGCTGTTTTCGCCGGCCTACCAAAACGCCGCCTGGTCCCTGGCCAAGGTCGCCGACTTGCTGGCCCATGTATGGATCCCGGTGCTGATTATTGGCACCGAAGGAACCGCCGGGCTCATTCGCGTAATGCGCGGCAATTTACTCGACGAACTGCCCAAGCCCTACGTGCAGACGGCCAAGGCCAAGGGCGTGCACCCGGTGAAATTGCTGCTGAAGTACCCGGTGCGCGTGGCCTTGAATCCGCTGATTAGCACGGTGGGTTGGGTATTGCCCGGCATTGTCTCGGGCTCGGTGATTACCGCTGTGGTGCTGGGCTTGCCGACTACCGGCCCTTTATTGCTACGGTCGCTGCAAAACCAGGATATGTATCTGGCCGGGTCAATGGTGATGATCTTGAGTTTCCTGACGGTGATTGGGACACTGCTGTCGGATATTCTGTTGCTGTGGTTAGATCCACGAATTCGCTATGAAGGATTGGGGTCTTGAAATGATTGTCATCTACCTCTGCCCCAGCCTGGACTTCGAACTCAACCTCGACGCCGTAGCACCATATGGCAACAACTGAGCCAATGACCGCCGATACCCAAAACGAACAGGCCGTTTATACCGCCTCGCAATGGAAGTTGATGGCCACCCGCTTCCGCCAGCACCGCCTGGCGGTATGGTCGGGCTTTGTCGTATTGGCCTTTTACGGCATTGCCCTCTGCTGCGAATTTCTCGCCCCCTATACCCTGACCGACCAGCACCTCACTCACCTTTACGCCCCGCCTCAACGGCTGCATATAATCGGCCCCGACGGCCTCCATCTGCGCCCCTTCGTCTACGGCCTCAAAGGCGCGCGTCACCCGCAGACCCTGCGCAAAGTCTACGTCGAGGATCAAACCCAGATCTACCCGGTGCGCCTCTTTGTACGCGGGCCCAGCTACCGCCTGTGGGGCCTGGTAGAAACCGATATCCACCTACTGGGTGTCGATCAGGGCGGTACCCTGTTTTTGCTGGGCACCGATTCGCTGGGCCGCGACTTATTAACCCGCATCCTCTACGGCGCCCGGATCTCCCTTACCATTGGACTCATCGGCGTCTTCCTCACCTTTGTCTTTGGTCTGGGAGTAGGGGCCGCCTCGGGTTATTACGGCGGCTGGCTCGACAATCTCATCCAGCGGATGATAGAAATCCTGCGCTCCTTTCCCTCTATCCCGCTGTGGATGGCCCTATCGGCGGCGCTACCCTCTTCCTGGTCGCCGCTACAAGTCTACTTTGGCATTACCGTGGTGCTGTCCTTTTTAGGCTGGACCGGCTTGGCTCGGGTGGTGCGCGGCAAGATTCTGTCTCTGCGCGAAGAAGATTACGTCACCGCCGCGCAAGTGGCCGGCACCGGCCAGGGCCGCATTATGCTGCAACATTTGCTGCCCGGTTTTACCAGTCATATCATCGTCAGTCTGACCCTGTCGCTGCCCGGCATGATCCTCGGCGAAACCGCCCTGAGCTTTCTCGGCTTAGGGCTGCGGCCGCCCATCACCAGTTGGGGCGTATTGCTGCAAGAGGCGCAAAACGTCCAGGCCGTGGCCCTGCAACCCTGGCTGCTGGCCCCAGCGCTTTTCGTTATTGTCGTGGTGCTGGCTTTTAATTTTGTCGGCGACGGCCTGCGCGATGCCGCCGATCCGTATAATACTTGATCTGGGCACTGGAAGAAGCGTATTATATGTCTACAAAAATAACGGGATGCTTGGACGCCCTCTGGGTCGAGCAACGGTATCCCACTTGCAATAACCCCTCCGGCAAGCCGCCCCCTCATTTATCCAGTTGCCGCGAAGGACTCGGGGGCGTTGGCCGGCGGCGGTATGTGGGGGAGCGGGGCGGGGCAGCTGAAGGCCGGGTTGGCGGCGCAGCCGGGTAGGGCAGGGAAGGCCGCAAGCGGGCATCACATACCGCCAGAGGCCGGCGCCCCCGAGCCCGTCCCAGGCAACTAGTTCACCCATTCACCAACCTTCCCCAAACAAAACCAAAATCCAACAACCGCGTCCTCTCATATCCCCAAACAAAGGACGGCTCCCATGCCCGGCTTTACACCCGACCAACTCGATTTCTTCCGCACCCAAGGCTACCTCCTCGTCGAAAACGTCCTCGACCCCGCCGCCTTCGACCGCCTCATCGGCGAAATAGACGCCATCGTCGACCAATACGCCCGCCAGACCCACGCCGCCGGTCACCTAACGGACCTGGGCGCCGACCTACCCTTTCCCAAACGCCTGGCCCATATCCACGACCAACTCGCCGACCCCGCCCCGCTGTTGGGCCTGGTCAACGGCAAGCTCAAAACCGAGGGCATGTTCCAGATCCTCACCCAACCGGCCCTGCTGGATATTGTCGAAGCGGTGATCGGCCCCGAAATATTGGCCCACCCGCAATTCAACCTGCGCGCCAAATTGCCCAACCAGGACGCCAGCGTCGTTCCCTGGCACCAGGACCTGGGCTATTTACAGCCCGACGCAGAAGAGACCTTCATGGTCAATTTCTGGATCCCGTTGGTCGATGCCACCCCGGAAAACGGCTGCATGGAAGTCATTGCCGGCAGCCACCAAACCCCACTTATCGGCCACGACCACGGCATGGGCCCCGGCGCTAATTTCAAGGGCATCACCGACGACTATCTCCCTTCCGGCGAGGAAGTGTCCTGTCCGGTGAAAAAGGGCGGCGTCTTACTCATCCAACACAAGACCATCCACCGCTCTATACCCAACCTTTCCGACCATATTCGTTGGAGCCTCGACCTGCGCTACAGCGATCCGGCCCAGCCCAGCGGCCGCGACGAGGTCCCCGGATTTATCGCCCGCAGTCAGGCCGATCCGGCTTCGGTGGCGCAAAGCCTGGACGATTGGCTGGCGCTGTTTGCAGCGCCGACGGCGTGATTTTATCGGAATGGCCGATCGCCTTCTGGCGGGACATTCGTATAACAAGATAATCTGACCCAAGGCCGTTGGGGGCGATGAGACTGAAGAGCGGATTCCACCCGACCCGGGTGCCCGCCCGAAGGGCGGGCGGGTCGGAGTGGCCTCGGAGCGCGCAGCGCGAGAATGAGCGTCAGACTCGTCGCCCCCAACGGTCGACTACCCGCGGACCATCCGAATAATGCCCAAGCCTCAATTAGTTGATTTCAATAGGAGCACATGAATGCCCCACATCACCGCCGAGCAAAAATCCTTCTTCGCTGAAAACGGCTATCTCATTCTCGAAAACGTCCTCACTTCAGATGAGGTCCGTCAGCTCCAGGGTGAAGCCGATTATATTCTCGACCTCATCATCAATTCGTCCCTGCATCACCAGCGCCTCTCCGGCCGCCTCGACTGGCGCCTGACCAGCCAGGAGCAACAGATGGTGCGCAAAATACAGCCAATCAACGACCTGTCGCTGGATTTCACCCGCGTTGCAGACGACGAGCGCCTTACCGGGCCGTTGAGTGATTTGATGGGGGACGAACCCGTGCTGATGGAGGAAAAACTCAATTATAAACAGCCGCTGCCGCAGCCAGTGGAAGGCCTGCCCATCCAGCCCATGGACGATTATTTTCCGGTGCATAACGACTGGGCCTATTACAAAGCCCAGGATTATCCCCAGACCATCCTGTCCTCGGCGTTGTTGCTCGACGACTGCACCCCCAACAACGGCCCCTTGCGCGTCTGGCCCGGGTCCCACAAAAGCCACCTCGAACACGAGCGCATGGAAAACGGCCTGCAAGTCAAAGAGAGCCTAATCGACTTCGACGGCGGCCAGGATGTCCTAGCCCCGGCCGGCTCCTTTGCCATTTTCCATGTATTATTGGTGCACAATTCGCTCCCCAACACCTCGGGCCAGCCGCGGCGACTGATGATCTACAGCCACCACCCCGCCGGCTTTGCCATGCCCCGCGACATCCGCAACGGCCCGGCCCGCCTGCGCGAAGCGCCCTGGGAACGGGCCTATATGCGGTTGCGGGAACGGCGCGATTTTGATGGGGAATTCGTGGCGCCGAGCTATGCCTGAGACGCGCGCAGTCCGATCGACCACCCGGCCCTGGCTAACAAGGATTTTGCTAACCTCGTTATTCCTCTTGCCCGCGCTCAATATGCCACGGCCGGCGCATGCCCTTTCGAGCGGTATTCCTCTCATCTATGCCGTCCTCTACGCCGATATCATCGTCGTCGGCAAATTGACCCAGGTCGAAACCAAACAAATTCAACTCCGCCAATTCGATGCGGGTTTGAATCGCCAGCGGCTTATCTACCTGGACACCGGGCTAATAGAAGCCGAACAAACATTAAAATTAGGCGCACACCGCCCGGGCGATCCTCTTGCCCTATCCTCCAGAGCATCTCCCAGTTATAGACTGGCCTTTCACAGCACCCACCATCCCCAGCCCGACAGTAGCGACCTGTGGATAAGCACTCACATTACATACCAAGAAGGGGACGAGGGCATATGGCTCCTCAAGTCGGCGCCGTTTGCCGAACGGTATGCGGCAACGCATCCCGCGTATTTTCTCCCCATCGACTCCCTCGAAGTGGTAAATCAGACGATCGACCGGACATTAGAGGCCTTGCGGACCATGGAACGCCACGATGCTGTCGACCGCCAGATCGCCGCGCTGCAGAATAGCAACCCGTGGACCCGGATGTATGCCACTGAAGTATTGAGCAGCCTCCGCCCGGCCGCTACAGAGGCCGTAGATGCCCTTATTGCCGCCTTGGAAGATACCGACAGCGGCGTCCGCGCCAAGGCCGCCGAAACCCTGGCCCGCATTCAACCAACCACGCCCACAGGCGTAGCCGCCCTTATCGCCGGCCTCCAGGACGAAGCGGCTATAGTGCGCCGCAGCGCGGCGTGGGCATTGGGGCAGATGGGGACGGAAGCCCTGGAAGCCGTCGAGGCCCTGCAAACCGCCCTCCAGGACACCGACAGCCAAGTGCGCACCAATACGGCCAGGGCACTGGGGCAGATAGGACCGAGGGCCTGGCCCGCCGTGCGTGAGCTCACAGACGCCTTGCAGGATTCCAATAGCACAGTGCGCATCAACGCTGTCGAGGCCCTAAGTAAAATCGGCCCGCCTGCTTGGAGGGCGGGCCCGGCCATCATCGACGCCTTGCAGGATTCCAATAGCGCGGTGCGCGCCAGCGCCGCCACGGCACTGGGGCAGATGGGCCGCCCACCGGGTAGAGCCCCTTTTAAGCCGGAAGGCCAACCCGCTGTGCTGGCGCTCCAAGCCGCCCTCCAGGACGAAGCGGCAGAAGTACGAAACCGAGCCGAGGAGGCTCTTCGTCTATTGCAGCGCTAATTGAATCGTATGGGTATCCAATTATGAAAATCGCCCTGGCCTCCCCGCGCGTCGCCCTATCCCTAGACGACGGTCTCGACAAAATCGAATGGTCAGTGTCCCAGGCCGCCGACCAAGGGGCCGATATTATCTGCTTCCCCGAAGCCTATATCCCCGGCTTGCGGGGCCAGGATTTCGCCGTCTGGCCCTACGAACAGGCACACCAAGACCGAGCCCTCAAGGCCACCGCAGAATTGGCGCGCAAATACCGAATTGCCACCATCCTCGGCTTAGAAAAAATCGCCCCAAACGGCCGCCAGATAGCCGCCGCCGTCTTCGCCGAAAACGGCCACTTGCAAGGCTACCAGATCAAGACTCAATTGGACCCGAGCGAAGAACCGTTCTACGTCCCTGGCACTGGCCGCCAACTGTTCCAAGTAAAGGGGGTCAAATTTGGCGTGGCGATCTGCCACGAGGGCTGGCGCTATCCCGAAACCGTGCGCTGGGCGGCAACACGAGACGCCAAAATAGTCTTCCACCCCCAACATACGGGGTATGAGAAAGAAGGGGTCCTGCTGCAACAGTGGGGCGACCCGGAGGCGCCGTATTACGAGAAAGCAATGATGCTGCGCAGTCTGGAAAACACCATTTACTTTGCCAGCGTCAATTACGCCCTGGCCTACCAGGAAGCGGCGACCAGCCTGATCGACCCGTCGGGCCAGTGCCAGGCGCATTTGCCCTACGGGCGGGAGGGCGTGCTAGTGGAAACCATCGACCTCGACAAGGCGACCGGCCTGCTGGCACAGCGCTTCGCCCCCGAGCGCTATGGAGAATGGGCTTCGGAGTAAAGCCGAAAGGAAATCGCTATGTCCACAACCAGCCAACCCAACAGGGCCCGATATCTGTCGCATCTAGCTCACCGCCAGTGGATCGGCTATCTGGGCCTGCTGCTGCCCTTCCTGCTCTATCTCCTGGCGGCCCTACGCCCCACCCCGCCCCTGCTGCGCTGGGACCTGCTCAATTCCGTCAGCGCGTACTACTACACCGGCGCCGTGGCCGTATTCGTCGGCGTCCTATTCGCCCTGGGGCTATTCCTGGTCACCTACCGCGGCTACAGCGCCCACTGGGCCGACCGCGCCTTTGGCATCATCGGCGGGCTCTGCGCCTTTGCCGTGGCCCTGTTCCCCACCGGCACGCCGGGCGGCCTGTCCGAACCACCCTGGTGGTGCCCGACGACGCGGATCATCCACTATATTGCGGCCATATCGCTGTTTATTGTATTTATCGTTTTTTCGCTGTGGCTGTTCCGCAAATCGGACAGGCCCAGAAACAACCTGAGCCCCGCCAAGCGCTGGCGCAACCACGTCTACCTGTGGTGCGGCATCATCATGGTGGGCTGCGTCCTGTGGGCGGGCAGTTCCATATTCACCAAAAAGCCCATCTTCTGGCCCGAGGCCATCGCCCTGGAAGCCTTCGCCCTCTCCTGGCTGGTAAAGGGCTACGCCTATCGCCCGCTGCTGCGGGTTTTCCATAGAACGGCGGGCCCCTAGTCTTTCCCTTCTTATCTCTGACGCCACCGAAGGATTTTGGGGGGTCGGCCGGCGGCGGTATGTGGGGGAGCGGCGGCGGGGAAGCTGGAGGCCGGGTAGGCGGCGCAGCCGGGTGGCAGGGGGAAGGCCGCAAGCGGGCATCACATACCGCCAGAGGCCGGCCCCCCAAAATCCGCCCTTTGGCGACTCACCCGCCTATTCCGTCGGCAACGGAAAATCGGGCTGGCCATAAAAAATCCAGTGGAATACCTGCCAGAAATGCTCACCCCGGTAACGCACCGTAAAAGGCCCCACCCGCTCGGCCCCCGCTTTGAGCTGGGCCGGCCAAGGCTCGGGCTTGTCAATCTCCACTGTCACCGCCCCTTCCACCCTCATCGGTTCGACAGCCGCAGCATTGGCCACCGCCTCGCCAATGCGCTGGCGGATGAGCTGACGCGCATCCACCGGCGCCTTATGAATAGCGTATAATTCCCCCTGTCCCTCCTTCACCGGAGCCGTACCCATCTTTGGCACCCAACGCCGCGCCTCGTCACAGGCGTGGCTATCGCCCGAGGTGAAAATCCACGGGATCCCCAACTGCCCCGCAAGCAGCGCCGCCATTTCCATTTCGCCTATCTCGTTGCCGTTGAGCCGATAGACGATATCCCGGCTCATCGAATGGGCCAGACAGCCGCCCGGAGTCCCGGTCATCGCGTGCATCCCCACCTGCACCAAGGCGTCGAAGCGCGACGACAATCCAACCATCCAATTGCTCCGGTCGCGCCCCTTCACCAAATGCACACCGCTAATTAGTTCCTCAGGCAGAATAGTGCGCCCGGCCCCGTGGGCATCATTGATCAAGACCTCTTCCACCCCGGCCTCGAACAACCCTTCGGCCGCCGCGTTAACTTCCCCGGTCAACAGCCGCTGCATCTCCGAACGCTCGTATACCCCCTTGGCCTGATCGGCGTAGTCGTAATGTCTCGGGTCCCAATCATCGACCCCGGCCACCCCTTCCAGATCGGTCATCATATAAACAGATTTTATCGCTGCCATTAAGAATCTCCTCGTTAACGCCCCTGATGCGCCCGGTTGAGCAATACCGCCCCGAGAATGAGCCCGCCTCGCACCACATTCTGCCAGTATTCACTAATATTGAGCAACGTCATGCCATTGACCAAAACGCCGAGGAAAATCACGCCCACTAAAGTGCCGCGGATACGTCCCTCCCCGCCCATTAGACTGGTGCCGCCAATAATGACCGCGGCAATAATATCCAGTTCCCAGCCCTTGGCCGTGGTCGCCGTGCCCGACATAATTTCGGCCGATTGCATAATCCCGGCGGCGGCGGCCAGAAAAGCCACCGTGGCCATCACCGCAATCTTGATCCGCCCCACCCGGATACCGCTGAGCCGGGCCGCCTCGGCATTGCCGCCCACGGCATAGACGGCGCGACCGAACGCCGTATGGCCCATCACCAAGTGCGCCAATATACAGACCACGACAAAGACCAGGGCCGGAAAAGGCACACCCAGCAAATAACCGCCGCCGATGAAATTGTACCATTCGGGAAAAGGCGTCAGCGGGAAACCATCGGTTATTAATTCAGCCGCCCCGGTCAGCACCGTCATCCAAGCCAGGGTGGTGATAAACGTCGGCACGTTAAAGCGCGTGCGGATAAAACCGGTGAGGATGCCAACCCCGGACCCCACCGCCAGACAGCCTAAAATGGCCACCGGCACCGCCAGCTCCAGCGGCCAGGCCCATCCGGCGAGAAAACCGGTAAGATAAGCCGTCAGGCAACCGGCAAAGGCCACCGCCGAACCGACGCTGAGATCGATCTCGCCGGAGATAATCACCATGGTCATGCCAAAGGCGATAATCCCCTGCATCGACACATTGCGCAGTACGTTCAAACCGTTGTCGAGGGTGAAGAATCCCTGGGCCTCGACAGCCAGCACCAGTATCAGCACCAGCAGAACAATTTCCATAACGAAGGCTTTGAGCCAATGCACCATCCCTGTCATTCCTCCATGCAGCGGACGTATAATTCGTCGGCGCCCAATTGGCCCGGATCGACCTGCCCGGCCAGGCGGCCGTGCTTGATGACGACAATGCGGTGGCAAACTTCGACCAGTTCTTCCAATTCCGTCGAAACGAACAGACAGGCAATACCCTGGCGGCTCAAATCCCACATCACCTCGAAGATCTGCTGCTTGGCCTGCACGTCGATACCCCGGGTGGGCTCGTCGAAAAGGATAATCCGGGGCTTAGTGCCCAACCAGTTGGCCACCACCACTTTCTGTTGGTTGCCGCCGCTTAAAGCACCTACCCGCCCTTCGGTATCGGCGACCTTAATCTGCAAACGCTCGACGTGCTCATCGACCAGGGGTTGCTCACCGGCACGGCTGATCCAACCCCAGCGGGCGATGAGCCCCAGGCTGGCCAGACACATATTGGCGCGGATGCTGTGCTCCAGCACCAAAGCCTCTTCTTTGCGATTTTCCGAAGTAAAGGCCAGGCCCAATTCCTTCATTCGGTGTGGCGTCGGCCGGTCGATTGTCTCGTCGCCCACCATTATCTGGCCGCCGTCGCTAGGCTCGGCCCCAAAAAGGGCCCGGAGCAATTCCGTCCGCCCCGAGCCCAGCATGCCCGCCAGGCCCAGAATCTCGCCTTCGTACAACGTCAGGTCGATATCGCTGAAATGGCCCGCCCGGGTCAGACCGCGGGTCTGCAAGACGGGCCGCTGGCCCACAGCCAGATCGTCGGGGCGGGCCTGCTGGACAATTTCACCGAACATCATATGGACAATCTCGACCGAGCTGGTCGATGCCATCGCCACGGTATCGACCAGGCGCCCGTCGCGCAATACCGTGACCCGGTCGGCGATCTGACTCAATTCCTGCAGGCGGTGGGAAATATAAACGATGGCCACACCCTGGGCGGCCAATTGGCGCACCAGTTTGAATAATTGCTCGGTCTCGTGCCGGGCCAGGGCCGAAGTCGGCTCGTCCAGCATAAGCACCGCCGGGGCAAAGGACATGGCCTTGGCAATTTCGACGATCTGCTGTTGCGCCACCCCCAGACTAGCAGCCGGGGCCGCCGGATCGATATCGACGCCCATCTGCTCCAGCACCTCCCGGGCACGCTTCTCAACCGCTTTCCAGTCGACCCCCCAACGGCGACGCGGTAAACGGCCCAGGAGAATATTTTCGGCCACGCTCAAACCCGGTACCAGGCTCAACTCCTGGTAGACGGTGGCAATGCCCTGGGCAAAGGCGTCCTGGGGCGAGCGCAATTCCACCGCCTGCCCTTGCACGAGAATACTTCCCCGAGTGGGGCCCACTGAACCGGCCAAAATCTTTACCAGGGTGCTCTTGCCGGCCCCGTTCTTGCCGATCAGGGCGTGCACCTGGCCGCCCCAGAAATCGACGCTGACATTGTCCAGGGCCAAGGTGCCGGGGTATTCCTTGGTCAACCCCTCGGCGCGGACTTTGGCGACCGCCCCGTCCGCGCTCATTCGCCGTCCTCCAGCCCCGCCTGGCGCCGCGCCACCTGGTAAACAGCCGTCCAGTCCTGCCCGCCGCGGCCCTGCTGGCGGGCCTCCTCGTACAGCGGTTGGGCGGCCTCGCCATGACGCGCCTCCACCTCGACCGAGCGGGCCAAATCGAGCGCCAGCCGCAAATCCTTGAAGGCCCAATCGACCTTAAATCCGGGACTCAGATCGCCCCGCAAAACTTTGCCGGGATAGGTCGTATTGAGATGCCCCAGACCGGCGGTAGTGCCCTGCAAAACTTCCATCGCCAAACTAGGCCGGAGGCCGACCGCCTCGGCCAGCACCAGAGCTTCGGCAGTGAGTCCGTTGAGGGCCACGGACATGAAATTATTGACGATTTTCATACGCGCGCCCAACCCCGGACCGCCGCAATTAATGATAGTACTGCCCATGGCTTCAAAGAGCGGCTGCGCCCGGGCCAGATCGTCCTCTTGGCCGCCGGCCATTATCAGCAAGTCACCGCTTTCCGCCTCCACCGAGGTGCGGCCCACCGGCGCATCGACCATGGCAATGCCGCGCTTTGCCAGCTCGGCGCGAATGGAGTCGGTTTGCTGCGGATGGATCGTCGACATTTCAATGAACAGGCACCCCGTGTCCAGGCCCTGGGCCAGGCCATCATCGCCAAATACCGCCTGCTGCACTTGCGGGGCATCGGGTACCATGGTAATGGCGAACTGGGCGCCAGTCGCAGCCTCAGCTGCGCTGGAAGCCACCGCACCGCCCGCGGTCGCCAGTTTATCAGCGACTGCAGCATCGCTATCGAACCCAATCACCTCGTGGCCGGCCCGCAGCAGTTGCCGGGCCATGCCCCCACCCATCGTACCCAGGCCGATAAAAGCTATCCGCGCCAAATCAATTCCTTTCGTTGTCCATCAGGGCCTGCTACCGATCCGGCCGCAAAAATACGCCATCGCCGGGCCTTCTTCAAGCATGGAGACAACGGCTTGACCTGCAACCCGGCCGGTACCTACATTTCACCGGTTTCGCTGGCCTCGGCGCAAGCGCCCTAAGAGAGCTACAAGACAGTGCGGGCGAATCGCATCCGGCGGCCAATACGGCCAATAAATCCACCGGCCAAATCCTGTAATTTCTCCGGCCCGGCGGCCCCGGGCCCTAGCCACCTGACCCCTTCGGAGGCCCTATGCTCTACGACCTGCTCATAAAAGGCGGCACCCTGATCGATCCGGCCCAGAACGTACACGCCAGGCAGGATGTGGCCTTTAGCCACGGCAAAGTCGCCGCAGTCGGCTCCAACCTGGATCCGGCCCAGGCGCGGCAAACGCTGGACGCCAACGGACGCCTGGTAACACCCGGCCTTATCGACCTGCACGTCCACGTCTATTGGGGGGTCAGTCATCTGGGCGTCGACCCCGATTCCACCTGTCTGGCCCGCGGCGCCACTACAGTCGTAGACGCCGGCTCGGCCGGGGCCGATACCTTTCCCGGCTTCCGCAAATTCATTATCGATGTCAGCGATACCCGTATCTTGGCGCAGCTCAATATTTCCTCGCAGGGCATGCTGACCAGCGATATCGGCGAATTCGAATTACCCGAATACGCCAATGTCGACAAAGCCTGCCGCATGATCGAACAGCACCGCGACCTCATCCTGGGAATCAAAGTGCGGCTCACCCGCGAAAGCATTGTCAGCCAGCGCTCGGGCATGATCCCCTTGCACCGGGCCCGCGAGGCGGCCGATGCCGTCGGCCTGCCCATTATGGTCCACCCCCAGGCGGCCTGGTGCGACACTATCGACGATGTGCTGGCAGTTATGAAAAAAGGCGATATCCTCACCCACTGCTTCCACGGCATGGACTGCGGAATTTTTGACGACCACGACCAGATACGCCCCTCGGTGCACGATGCCCTGGAACGGGGCGTGCTCTTCGACGTGGGCCACGGGGCCGGTTCCTTCTCCTGGGACGTGGCCGAACGCGCCCTGGCCGCCGGAGTCGTGCCGCAGACCATCTCCTCGGACCTGCACACCGGCAATATCAATGGCCCTGTCTACGATCTGGTCAATATCATCTCCAAATTTCTCGAACTGGATATGGACCTGGATGCCGTCCTGGCCAAAGTGACCTCAGTGCCGGCCCAGGTCATTGGCATGGAAGACCAGATAGGCACCCTGGCGGTGGGCGCCTGGGGCGACGCCGTGGTCCTGGATCAGCGCCAAGGCCAATTCCAACTGGCCGACTCGAGCGGTCAGATCCGCACCGGGAAGCAGTTTTTGGAGCCGATGGCTGTGATTAAAGGCGGCCGTGTCTATCGGCAGTATTGAAGAGATTTGCACGCTGTATATTGTACAGTTTCACCGATTATTTAGGCGAATATTTCGTACATAAAGGAGACCGACATGCCCGACTCCTACCGCGTCGCCATTATCGGCCTGGGCGGCATGGGCCACGCCCACGCCCAGGCCGTTGTCAGCCACGCCCAATGCACCCTGGTCGGCGGCGCCGAAATTGCGCCGGACAATGCCCGGCGCTGGCAGGAGGCCTTTGCCGTCCAGGTCTTTGACGACTACGAACGCCTGCTCGACCAGACCCAGCCCGACATCGCCATTATCTCCACCCAAGCTCCCCAACACCGTGTCCCCCTGCTGGCTGCGGCAGCCAGGGGCATACACGTATTCTGTGAAAAACCCATCGCCCTAGATCTGACCGAAGCCGACGAAATGGTGGCGGCCTGCCAACACCACGACGTCCGCTTTGCCATCAACCATATCAAGCGCGGCAGCCCCTATAACCAGCATGCCCTCGACCTGATTAAACAAGGAGCCATCGGCCGGCTGTATCAAATAAACGGCACCAATAAAGGCGGTCGCAAAGCCGGCAACGAATTGATGGAGATGGGGACTCACCTCTTCGATTGGGTGCGTCTGTTCGGCGGCGATGTCGAATGGGCCCACGGCCACCTGACCCAACTGGACGGCCGCTTGTCAGGATTAGAAGATATTCGCCTGACCCAAGAAGTGGCGCCCAGCGACCGCGATGCCGGTCTGGTGTTGGGCGAGCGCGCCTTTACCGCTTTCCGCTTTGCCAACGGCATCCACGCCGAGGTCCAGTTTCAGGCCCAGGGCGGCACCGACGACGGCAATTACGGCCTCGATCTGATCGGCACCCAAGGGCGGCTGGCCCTGCGTCTGAGCGTGGGCACCAAGCTATTCATCCACCGTGGCGAACACCAGGCCCCTGACCAACCCTGGGAACCCGTCCACCTGGCCGCCGAAGATCTCGACCCGTGCGACCGGGCGCGCGACCGCGGGGCCGTGCGTCTGCACCTGCAATGCCGTATGCTCGACGATTTGATCGCCGCCATCCAACAACGGCGGCAGCCCTTTGCCTCCGGCGCCGACGGCCGCGATTGTCTAGAAATGATCCACGCCACCTACCAATCGCACCGCCTGGGCGCCAGGGTATCTATGCCCCTGACACCCAGGACGCATCCCCTGGAACGCTGGCGCGCCGAAGAGCAAGTCTAGGGCCCCTGCGACTGCAGGGATTGTGGATCGGACAGCGTCTTGAGAAAAGCCACCAGCGCCGCCTTTTCCTCCTCTGTGAGCGGATTTTCTCGGCGTACCCTGGCGGCGAGGATCAAATCGGAGGGTGTATTACGGGTGACGTGGACACCCGAATTGTAGAATTCGACCACCTCTTCAAGGGTGGTGAAACGGCCGTCGTGCATATACGGGGCGGTGTATTCGACATTGCGCAACGACGGCGTCTTGAATTTGCCTTCGTCCAATCTATTGCCTGTAATTGCACCCAACCCCGCATCGGCAACCAGAGAATCAAGGCCGTTGTTGTGGAATAGGTTGTCGGTGAACAAGCCGGTGCCGTGGCAGTGGAAACAATCGCCCCGTTCACTAGCTAAAAAAAGCACTGAGCCCTGGTGTTCTTGGAGGGTTAGCTCCGCTTCGCCGGCCAGATAGCGGTCGTATTTGGACTGGTTGGAAATCAGGGTGCGCTCGAATTGGGCGATAGCCCGGGCGGCCAGCTCTTTGCTGATGGGCCGGGCTCCGAAAGCAGCGGCGAAAAGGGCGGGATACGACGGGTGCCGCGCCAATTTCTCCACCACGTGGGGCCAGCTCTCACCCATCTCCACCGGGTCTTCAACCGGGATTAAAGCCTGCTCCTCAAGCGATGCGGCACGGCCGTCCCAAAAGAAGGACGGGCCCCATGCCACATTCAGTAGGCTCATGGAATTGCGCCCGGTCACTCCGGCTACGCCCCGGCTAAAAGTCTCCGAATCGCTAAAGGCGTTCTCGGGCCCATGGCAGGAGGCGCAGGCCACGGTGCTATCGATGGAAAGGATCGGGTCGAAAAACAACAGCCGGCCCAGTTCCACGCCTTCGACGGTGAGAGGGTTGGCGCGCGGAATCTCCAAAGCGGGAAACCCCGCGGGCACATCCAGGCGATAAGGGGTGGCGTTCCCAGCCAGCCCGGCTGGATTGTCGTCCGAACCGCAATGGCTTAGAGCCAACGCCATGAGCACCACCAAACCCATCCGGCTGACAAGTCGCCCCCAGCCCCACCTGCCCTTATCCCGCAAATCCACCACCTGCATCAGTCGGTCTTTCCTCAGGGGCTCAACAGACCGGCGGAAACGCGTTTGCCCGCTGCCTCAACGCCGTCAATGCTGAAGGCGCCGGCGCCGTTGCCTTGCAATACCGCCTGCAGACCCGCGTTGCCCATTATACCGCCCAGACCGGCAAAATCGTACGTCTCGGCGCCGGTGAACCATTCGTTGAGGTTCATACTGAGGCGGATAGTCCAGTCGTCGCCGTCTGCCTTCAGGTCTATCGGGAGGACAATGGCCAGGGAGAAATCGTTGCCCCCCGAGGGGCCGGTGTGCACGGCAAAGGCGCCGTCCTCGTCGCCGGCGCGGTACAGCCCTTCGAATTTCATATAGTGATAACCGCCCCCCATAGCCTCGGGCCACAGCATATTCTCGTACACCGCCGCATTGGGCAGGGCCCCGGCAACATTCTCCTCTCCGGTCACCCCAAAGGTGAAGACCAGGCGCTCATAATCACCGGCCGCAATCTCGGCCCCCGCGACCGTCTGGGTCGCTTCATCGGCGGCGTTGCGGTAGTGCTGGTCGGCCAAGACAACGCGCTGCCCGTTGGCCTTCTCTAAGGCAATGCCCGTTAGGATATACTCCACTTTCGAGACGCTGTATTCATTGCCCGCAGCATTGACGTGGCGCAATTGGTCGTCCAACACCAATGCGGCCCCGTCCACCTGGTGCTCCAGCGACAGCGTGACGGTGCTGGAATGACCGTCGTCATCGTCGCCGCAGCCATAGGCAAAAAAGCCTAGCGCAAAAACTGTTCCCCTCAGCAAAGCAGTGATAGATCGTTGCATATTTCCTTTTCCTATGTAGAATACTGCCGACCAAACTAAATGGAGTTTGGCCATATTAGCGAACCGTTTTATTTGTTGTTCTATCGATACTTCTGCCAAGGCTGTTGGGGGGCGATGAGGCTGAAATCGGATTCCACAAGCCCGGGGGGCCCGCGCAGCGGGCCGGGCGCCGTGGCCTCGGAGGGCGAAGCCCGAGAATGAGCGTCAGACTCGTCGCGCCCCAACAGCCGACCACCCACGGACCACCCGAATAATAACCAACCCTCAACTAAATATCGATGGTCAAGCCCAGTAAACCGCCCTTGACGCCCTAGGGCAAATCGGCGTCGATACGCTGCAACAGATCCTTCCAGGCCCCGGCCAAGTCCATAATATCGCCGCCGCAGACGACCAATTCACACCCCGCCGCCATCGCCGCTTCGAGCAAAGGCCCCGGGACGGTGAAAATACCGGTGAGTTTGCCTGCCGCCCGAGCCCGCCGAATGCAATTGACCACCACCTCGACTACACGCGGGTCATTGGCCTGGCCGACTATGCCCATGCTCGCCGACAGATCGCCCGGCCCCATGAAGACGCCGTCGAGGCCCTCTACCTGACAAATCGCGTCCAAATTCGCCACCGCCTGCGGGGTCTCGATCTGGGCAAAAATATGGGTCCGCATATTGGCCCGAGCCAAAGCCTCAAGCGGATCCTGAAGCCCAAAGCCCAAGCCCCGGGTACGGACATTGAAACCACGCGCCCCCACCGGTGGGTATTTGCCGTATTCGACCAAGCGGCGCGCCTGATCGGGCTCGTCGATCATGGGCACCACGACAATTCTGGCCCCTGCTTCCAGGGCCCGCAAGACATGGTGCCGGTCGCCGTCGGGAATGCGCACCAAAGGAGCCGCACCGCCCGCCTCAATGGCCAGGCATACGGCATCGACCCGTTCGAGATTGATCGGGCTGTGTTCCATTTCGACCCAGACAGCCTCAAAGCCTATTTCTGCAGCCAAACCAGCCAATAGAGTCGAACCGCTATTGACGGTGACTCCGCGCACCCGCCGGGGCGCACCCTGCTCGTCGGTGAATAGTTTATCCATATTGGCGATGCTACACCTCCTCTGCAAATGACCTACTTAATTAATCCAAGTTGCCACCTATAATTTTTGGAGTGTCCATGGCGTTTTTTCTTTGGGTGGAGCGACCAAACTTCACCCGTCGACAGGAAGAAAGCCATGGACGATCAGATAATAACCATTTACGTATTGTGCCACGAGTGGCTGCAAGCCCTCGAGGTACTTTACTCGGGCTCCTGAGCAAAGTACCGGGCCGCCTTCCTTAGAAACTCCACTGGCGGCATCCACCGTAGCTTCCACTGTCTCGACCGAAGCTTTGCAGCGTTTATCCCGCAGCTGTGCCAACTGGCCCGGATCGTGGGTGCCGGCAACGATAGAGGCGAAAACTGCCGCGCAACAGACCATATTGGGCAGTTGTTGCAACCCCATTGCGCATCGTTGACATCCGTTTTACGGCCCGGCACGTGCTTGACCAGACGGGCATTGACCAGCAAGACCTCCAGATGGCGGGCTTCCAGGATTTCAAGCAGCGGAATCCAGTAGATGCCCGTCGATTCCATGGCTACCGTCGTCACGCCCACCGATACCAACCAATCGGCCAGGCGATGCAGATCGCCGGTAATGCGGTTAAAGGTCTGGACCGGCTCCTCCGCCAAGTCGGGCGATACAGCCACCACGTGAAAGCGCGAGCCGATATCAATGCCGGCGGCTTGGCCATGCACGATAGGCAACTGGCCTGTCGATCGATTCTTTTTGCCTGCACCTTTCGACGCCATGCAAACCTCCTCTATGCGTTGCGTCTCGAGAGGAGGGATCGCGGAAGTATCACCTTCCTAAACGGGATCGCCCACAGGCGTCACCACTTTCCAGTCCGCAAGGATCCCCGGACCACGTTCTTTAACGGGGGAATAACCCACCAATAAGCAGACGGTCGCGCCTCCCGAGAACAGAATAGGAGAAGGATACCCAATGTACAGAGTTGCTCCTACTACAAGTGGGACTCAAAGTGACTAGATGGTTTTTTAAGTTATCGCGTTCCTCCTCGACGCGGCGCAGCTGAGCGCGGAGTTTGAGAATTTCGCTCTTGGCCTCGACCAGGTCGGTGGCCTGATGCTGGGACGGGTCGGGTTTGGCGGCTTTGACCCATTTGTGCAAACTATGAGCCGAGACGCTTAAATGCTCCGCCACCTCGGCTACGGAATAGCCGCGATCGACGACTTGGCGGACGGCTTCGTCTTTGAATTCAGGGGGATATCGCTTGGTACTCATGGACGTTCTCCTAAGGCGGGTGGACCGCCTGAAAATGTCTATCAGACCGGGGAAAGTCCATTCGGCCGCTTGACCTGTCCATTTTTTCGGGGGAATATCAACCATCACTGTATTTCCGGTCAAGATTTTTGAAGCTGATGGAATCTCGAATACCAAAATGTTAACCCGACCTGAATTCAGTCGAACCGGGCTGCAACTCCACAGGCGACATAGAGGAGCATTTCTAACCGTTTTGTTCGGCGCAAAGTGCAAAAACCTATGACTGATCGTTCTCCAGGCGTTCAAATGATGTTTCAATGGGGCGAACGCCTCTTGATATAGCCATCGATACCTGGCCCGAAGCGGCAGATAGACTTAGGAAGCTCGGGGCCGTACACCGCCGACCAACCGCGGTCAATCGGTATAAGCCACGCTTGCAGAGGACGACGTCACGGGTTTTGTGGACTGTACAAGACGATAGGAGGTGACCAGTGTTTTTGCATAAATGGCATGCCTATTCCGAAGCCCAGATCGAAAACCTCCGCCTCCTGATCCTGTGGCTTGCAGAGCGAGACGGCATTGACGTCACTGCAGGGCTGGTGCAACAGATCAAGGATGTCGGCCCCCATACGGCCTTCGAATTCAACGAGGAGGCATTCTACGGGCGGGTCAAGGGCATGTGGACACACACCGATACCAGGCAGGACAAGACCGACCTTGCACCGCAGGAGGCTTTAGTAGAAATGCTATTGACCCTGTGAACAGATGCCTTGAATGCGACGCGGCGTAGTACTATAGTACAGCGAGCGACAAACTAAACCGCTATCGCAAAAGCCAAAACAACCAACTGAAACCGTGGTTGAAACAACGAGGATAGAATATGCCTAGCTCTGCAGCCCGCACACACGAGCCTTTTACGATATCATGGCGAAGACGCATTCTCTGGCTAATAATCGCCTGCCTAGTCCCCACCGCCGCTCAGGCGCACGTCGGCGACTGGCTCATCCCCGTCTACGAGATTCCCTCGGCGGATCTGCCGACACTGGAGGACGGTACCCTTGAGGACTGGGAGGAGATTGTACCTGACGCGTCCGTCCTGACCACCGATACGTCGATTGAAAATGGGGAATTCGACAACAATGATTTCGTCTTTCGCGCATTTTTTGCCTGGCACTTCAAGTCACAACAGCTCTACTTCGCTTTCGAGAGCGTAGATGACGAGGCCACAGGTATCGAACCGGTGGAGCTTATGGTAGATGGTGACCACAGCGGCGGTACCTTCGCATTCGCCCCGGATACCGCCGAACCCGAAGCAATGCGGCTGACCAACCTTCAGTCCCAATGGTACTCGGTCGGGCCGGATATCAGCGTCCGCAGCATCCGCTTGACAAGCTCTTTCCGCGACAAGTCCTGGGCCGGGATGGAGCCGTGGGCCCGGGCGGCCGGCTCCACGCTCAGCGACCTGCCGGCGCATCGAATAATCGAGGCCGTAATCACGCCCTGGGACGAACTGAGCCCCGAGGGCCCCGAGGCCAGCCGCCGCAGCCGCTTAAAGCCCGGAGCGATCATCGGGCTGCTGCTGGCGGTGAACGATATCGACTCTTCTCCGCACGGCGAAGGCTGGCTCGAGTTTAGCACATACTCTTTGGGCGACAGCCGCACCGGCACCACCGTCTCGGACGGCTTTGTCGACGCTGAGCTGATCCCGTGCAAGGTCCTGGATTGTTCAGGGGCACAAACGACGGCCGTTCAATCGACCTCCTGGGCACGAATCAAGGCCAGCCTATCCTATCGCTGATTCGAGCCACGACTCAAGACTGCGTTAGACGATCGAAAATAATCAGCCTGGTGGAGCTATGAACCCGACTGTCGTACCCCAAAATTTCCGCGTAATCGCCCACCGGGGCGCCTCGGCATACGCCCCGGAAAACACGGCCCCGGCTTTCCAACTCGCCCGCAAGATGTCAATCACAGAGGTCGAACTCGACACCCAATTATCCACCGACGGCGTCGTCGTAGTATGCCACGATACCACTCTGCAGCGTTACGGCCACGGCGACACGGATGTTGAGGATTTATCCTCCGGCGAACTTTTGTCGCTCGATATGGGATCCTGGTTTTCGCCGTTTAGTTTCTCTGGCACGCCAATGATGACGCTTGCACAGCTCTTGGACGACTACGGCGACGACTTCATTTTCCATATTGAGCTCAAAGGCAAAGCCGCAGACTTGGCAGCAGCTGTATATTCCGAGGTCGCACCTCGGGACCTGCTGCCAAAATCCATTTTCACCTCTTTTGCCATTGAGCAACTAGCCCGCATGCGCGAGGTTTCCAGTGGCTGCAGACTGGGATGGCTGGTGCAATCCTTCGACCAAGCCATCCTCGAACAAGCCAGCGAACTAGACCTATTCCAGCTTTGCCCGCGGGCGGACCTTGTCTCGACCGAACTAGTTGAAAAGGGCCGCCAGGCGGTCCCGGAGGTGCGCGCATGGGGCATGTCTGGAAAACCGCAGGAAGTGCGCGCAAAAATACAGAAAGTCGTTGAATCCGGCACCGACGGTATGACCATCGATTGGCCCGATTGGGTAACCCGGAAGCAATGACTAAATCTGAATTCATTAGCGTGTGGGGCCCAGGGGAAACCACCTGGCTTCCCCACCCACTAAATCAAAACCGGTTGACGAATACAAGATCCAATGACAGCGACAAACGCACTGCTGCAACCAAGAGCCCTATTTGACTCGAAGGCCGGCATAGACGGATACTTGGAGGGGGATAATGGCTCGGCAAAACGAGCAAATGCAGCGGGCCCAAATCAGTAAAGCACTCAAGGCCACCCCTGTGACGCCCAGCTTGCGGGGCAACATAGACAAAATCATGTTTAGGAGTTTGCCAAGTTTTGAATACACTAAAACATCTATTCGATAGAAATCTGGCGTGGGCCAACGGAATCAAGGAGAGGAACCCAGATTTTTTCACCCAACTATCTAAACAGCAAGCGCCGGAATATCTTTGGATTGGCTGTTCAGATAGCAGGGTCCCGGCCAACCAAATAGTCAACCTGCCCCCGGGCGAGGTATTTGTTCACCGCAATATTGCCAACGTAGTTGTGCATACGGACCTAAACTGTCTTTCCGTCATACAGTACGCAGTCGAAGTTCTACAGGTGAAACATATTGTCGTTTGCGGCCATTACGGGTGCGGCGGCATAAAGGCCACCATGGAAAATACCGATCACGGCCTTATCGAAAACTGGCTGTGCCATATTAAAGATGTAAGCCGTTTCAACGCCGGAAAATTAGACGGCCTCGACCAAGGCGAAAAACTAGATTTACTATGCGAGCTGAATGTAAAGGAACAGGTGATAAATGTATGCAATACGACGATCGTCCAGAACGCATGGGCAAAGGGAATAGACCTCTCCGTCCACGGCTGGATATACACCATTGAAGACGGAATCCTAAAAGATTTGGGCACCGGCATTACGTCAAAGGAACAGCTAATTGAAAAGAGCCGCAATGTATAGCATCGCCTACGGCAACCGCCGCAAAAGCGCTGTTCCTACCAGATACGGCGGGCAAAAAAGATATTGGGGGCAAGCACCATGCATATCGGCTTAATTGGCGGCATCGGCCCGGCTGCGACGGTCTATTACTACGAGCGTATTGTCCAGGCGTTTGCCGCCGCAGCGCAACCGTTGCACCTGACAATCGCCCACACCAGCCCCCTGGACCTTTCTCGCAATGTCGCCGCTGGTAAAGCCGACCTCCAAGCAGCCGAGTTCAATCGGGTTGCAGACCAGTTGGCCGCCGCGGGTGCCCAAAGGATAGTAATCACCTCTATGGGGGGCCACTTTTGCGCCAAAGAATTTGCCGCCATATCCCCTTTGCCGCTAATAAACGGACCGGATTCGGTCGCCGACTATCTAAAGCAACATGGGATAAAAAGCGTCGGCATCCTCGGCACCCGCGTGGTGATGCAAACACGCCTGTATGGGGCGTTGAAAGAAGTAGACACAGTGGCACCAAGCGGCGAACAATTAACCCAAGTCAACGACGACTATATCGCCATGGCTATTGCCGGGTCCGCCACAACAGACCAACGGCAGCGCCTGTTGACCGCCGGCAGAAATCTGGTCGAACAACAAAACGCCGAAGCAATATTGCTTGGCGGTACGGACTTGAATTTGGTCTACGACGGTACCGAGACCGATTTTCCGGTACCTGTACTTGATAGCGCAAAGATCCATGTCGACGCCATTATCCACACCGGATTAGGCCCGTCGCGATAAGCGCATGCATAGGGCATTGGCTATGCCTACGGATTGAGAACATGGCAAAATACATGGTGGTTGAGACGATCCATGAAAACTGTCTGGAAAAAGTCTACCAGAGATTCCATGAGCAAGGGAGAATGTTGCCTGAGGGGCTAAATTATCTCGATAGTTGGTTGGAGAAGGAAGGCAATAGATGCTTCCAGCTGATGGAAACCGACGATATAAATCTCTTTAGCCAATGGACAAAAAACTGGCGCGACCTCACCCAGTTCGAAATAATCGAACTGGAGCCAAAACCGGCGCCCAATAATGGGCCGGACTGTGCAGCAGACGCCTAATACCAATTTGCTGTGCAGGTGGCCGGATGGTCAGCGGGCAGTCCTTGGGTAGCGGTGGGAAATATCCGGACATTTTGAAGTCAATTTGGTATAATACCCGGCGGCGCGATCGTGCATAAAGCCGTTGTTGGCAGCGCTAAAGGGTACAGTCCAGGGACATTAACGAAAGACAATAGATGAAAATTCTGCTCACCGGCAGCAGCGGCTTGGTTGGCTCGCAGATCGACACAGATCTGGCGACCCAAGATCATACCGTGGTGGAATACGATCTGACCCAGGGCCGGGATATCCTCGATCCGGGCGCTTTGCTCAATGCCAGTCGAGGCTGCGACGCCATTATTCATTCGGCGGCCCTGCTAGGCCTTGATGAACAAAGCGATACGGACATTATGGCGGTGAATTTGCAGGGTACCTGGAATGTCCTGGCCACTGCGCAAAAGGCCGGAATCCAGCGCGTCGTATTCCTCAGCAGTGTCGACGCTCTGGGCCTCTTCAAGGGCGAGGGCTCGCCCGATTATTTGCCCCTTAACGAGGCCCATCCATGCCGTCCAGGCACCCCCTATGGCATCTCCAAATACCTGGCCGAAAATATGTGCCGCCTGTTTTGCGCCGCTACAGATGTCTCGGTCGTCTGCCTGCGCCCCCCCGGCGTGTGGGACGAATCGATCTATGCCTGGGTCCAATCCGAACGGGCTCAGCGCGCCTCTTTCGAATGGGATCCCTTTTGGGAGTACGGCGCCTTTATCGATGTCCGCGATCTTTCCCGGGCCTGTATCCGCGCCCTGACCTGCGGTATCGAGGATTTCGCCTGTCTGTTGGTAACCGCCGCCGATATCACGACGTCGGGCAGGACCAGCCGGCAATTGGCCGAATTCGTCATGCCCCATGTCGAATGGCGGGGCGGGGCCCAATACGAGAGGGAGCCGTTCCGTTCGCTGGTGGAGACGGAAAACGCCCAGCGTATCCTCGACTGGAGCCCCCAGCACTCCTGGCAATCGTATCTCCAAGAAAATGCCGGCTAACCGTGTTTATTTAAAGCGCATTGGGACCACAACGGCGCCCATAAGCCAAATTGACACAAACCAACGCATTTACTATCAGTATAGGTAAGCGCCCAGAATGGCCCCAAACCCAATGGAGCACATAATGTCTGCTAAAGTCGATTTTTGCGGCCTTGAAATCACCCGCCTAGTCATTGGCGGCAATCCCTTTGGCGGCTATAGCCACCAAACCCCCGAGCGCGATAAAGCGATGCGCCAATTCCATACGGTCGAGCAAATTATTGAAACCTGGCGACAGGCCGTCGAAGCCGGCATCACCGCCATGGTGACCAATAACGAAACCCCACACGTGCTCGAAGCCCTCGAACAGTATTTCGCCGACGGCACCGAGGGCAAACTGCAATGGATTGCCCAGGTAAACCACAACCGCAATCCCGATATGATGAGCGCCATCGACGAAGCCGTCAAAACCGGCTGCAAAGCGCTTTTCATTCACGGCGGGGTCGTCGATAAGCTCTACCAACAAGAGGATGGGGATACGCTGCAAAAATGGGTACGCCACGCCCAGTCGCACGGGGTGCCGGTAGGCACTGCGGGGCACGCACCGGTCGTGCACGACTGGGTAAACGACCTGGATATTGTCGACTTCCACGCTGTCTGCTTTTTCGATTGCGGCAGTGTCCACAACCGTGCCGGTGAGCGCTTCCGCCTCGAGGACATCACCGCTGCGGTGCAATGCATCCAACGCCTCGAAAAACCGTGCATTGCCTATAAAATCATGGGGGCGGGCCGGATCGATGCGAAAATGGCTTTTCAATACGCCTTTGAAAATATCAAAGCCGGCGACGTAGTGAATGTCGGCATGCACCGGGGCGACAAGGAAACCATCATCCAGGAGAATGCCGACCTGGTCGATGATGTACTCTCGCAACTGTCGCGGCAAAGCGCCTAAGAAGGCAGCCGTGAAAGTCGCCGCCTACCAGGCCCCGTTGCTGCCTTGTGGCTCGCAGGCGGCTATCGACTTTATCCGCGGCCAACTGGACTGCTGCCGCACCGAAGGCGTGCAAATTCTGTGCTGCCCCGAATGTATCTTGGGCGGCCTGGCCGACAACGCCGCAACGCCCAGCGAGCTGGCGCTGGACGTTGCCAACGGCGAATTGGCCCAACACCTGGCCCCCCTGGCCAGCGACCAGGTAGCCGTCATCCTGGGTTTTACCGAATTGGGCCCTGCCGGCCGACTATACAATTCGACTGCCCTCTACCACCGGGGCTCGGTAGTGGGCGTGTATCGCAAGCTCTATCCGGCTATCAATAAATCAGTCTATTCTCCAGGTACTGAGATCCCCGTTTTCCATATCGACGGCCTGACTTTTGGCATTGTCATCTGCAACGATTCCAATTTCATCGAACCGGCCCGCCTCATCGCCGCCCAAGGGGCCGCCGCCCTGTTCATCCCGACCAATAACGCCCTCCGCCCCGAAAAGGCCCCTATCGTGGGTATGGCCCGCCATACCGATACCGCCCGCGCCCTGGAAAACGGCCTGACCGTAATCCGTGCCGATGTCACTGGGCGTTGCCAGGGACTGGTAGCGTACGGCACTACCGCCATCACCGATCCAGAGGGCACCGACCTAGGGACCGCCCAACAATTTACAGAAGCCCTCATTGTCGCCGAAATCGATCCCCACCCGCCCAAACATTGGTGGGTGGAAGGCGGCGGCCACAACCCGGCCGTGGCCCAGGCCTATGCCCGCCTGGTGAGCCCCAATCCATAATGGCAACCTTAGAGCCTATATCCTCGGCCAACGCCCTGTTGCTCAAATCCGTACGTCTGCGCGCCCTCCAGGATACCCCCACCGCATTCGGTTCGACCTATGCCCGGGAAGCGGCCTTCACCGATACCCAGTGGCAACAACGCGCCAGCCGCCACGACGGTCGCCACGGCATCGGCTACTTGGTCATGGACCAGGGCGAGCCCTGTGGTATCGCCGGCTCGTTCATCGACCGCAACGCCAATAATAAAACGCATCTGGTATCGATGTGGGTGGCCTCCAGCCACCGCCGCCGGGGCCTGGGACGTCAGTTGGTCGAAGCTATCGTGTCCTGGGCGGCAAGCAAAGGTATCGGCACCCTGTATCTGCTGGTAACGGCCACCAACAAACCTGCCATCGCCTTCTATCGGGGTCTTAGTTTCGCACTCACCGGCTATACCGAGCCCCACCCCAACTACACCGATCTTGAAGAGCTGGAAATGGCGCGTATTATTACGACCCATTAGTACTTGCACGGGTTGTATCGCTAAGCGTTTATAGCCACAGAGGAAGCCAGCCAAGCCCAAAAAGGAGAAACAGGAATGGATAAGAAACTGGCCAAAGCCGCCGCTACCGCCGCCGCTGCAGGCGATCTGGAATCTGTCCAACAAGCCGTCCAGACCGACGCCGAAATCGCCGCGCACTGGCAAGTCCTGATGAACGCCTGTTACGAGGGCCAAGTCGAAATCGTCGACTATCTCATCGGCCAGGGCGCCGACGTCAATATCCAAGCGCCCAACGTCCACCGCTACCGCCCCTTGCACCGGGTCGTAGAATTCAAGAAAAGCTTTGCCAAAAATGCTGGCCATGACGCCACCCTCGACCTGCTCCTACAAGCCGGCGCCGATCCCATGCTGGCGGGCAGCTACTACCTGGTCAGCGCGGTGGCTCTGGCCGCCTTCGGCAGCCCCCAATACGTAGCCGCGCTGCTGAAAAAAGCACCCCGACAACTCGATATCTACACCGCTGCCGCCCTGGGCCGGGCCAAACGGGTGGCCCAGATCCTCAGCCTCGATCCCGAGGCAGCGAGCCGCCCCGACCCGGCTTCACGCGACGGCGCAATGTTGCCCCTGCAATACTGCGCCCGGGCCCTGGTAAGCAACGAGAAAGACCACCTGGCAACGGCCGCAGTATTGCTGGAACACGGCGCCGAACCGGCTTCGGCCCTGGACCAATCCTGTTGGTCGGGCAATGTAACGGTGGCCCGCTTATTATTGGAAAAAGGCGGTCGCCTGGGCGACGACGATACCGTCAACCATCTGGCCTGCGACGGCCAATTCGATATTTTGCGCTTATTGCAAGAATACGACGCCATCGATTTTAACGGCACCCGGGGCACCGACCACCACGGTGGCTACAACCCCTTGGGGTGCGCCGTCAGCATGCGCAGCTTCCAGGGCGTCGAATGGTTTTTGGACCAGGGCTGCGACCCCAATAAAATCAAGAGTAAAAACGGCGAGACCGCCCTCCACGTGGCGGTCCATTTCGGCTCCGGCGTGCCGCTGCTGCAATTGCTGGTCGAGCGCGGCGCCCAGGCCGACCAAAAGACCAAAGACGGCCATACCGCCCTCGACATGGCGCGGGCCAAGAAAAAAGCCAAATTGGTGGATTACCTAGCCGGTCTTTAATCAATAGTTCGGACACTTTTTGCGATTTTGGCCAATTTAAGCTCTCGCCTATTTCGTAAGTCGTTAAAAATCAACATGTTAAATATTCTGGTAATGAAATTCGTAAATTCATAGAAAACAACGGCTTAGAAAAAGTGTCCGAACTATTGTTAATAAGAAGCCATCTCAAGAAAAAAGCGCTTGGGCGCGGTATCTAAACCGTGTCCAAGCGCCTCCTCCAGCCCGCTACAATCATAATTTCCTTCCGCCTTATCGCCCACCGGGACGCCAGTACCTACGCCCCGCACTTCGCTGACTTTCCGTCCAGATTCGCCCAGGCTGCTAAGCTCTGTGTGAAAAATCCCGACGGGCGTCGCGCCGCTGCAACGCTTTTTCCTGCCAGAGCCTATGCCAAAAAATGCTCCAGCACATTGGCGGTAATGCGCCCCAGCGTCTGGTCGATAGGCAGCGAGCTGGGATAGGAAATGGAGCCCACCGAAAAAACCTCGCCGCCGCTACCAGTTTGATGGTAGACGATTTCGGCGCCGCCCTCATCCGGATTGAGGCCCTTGGCCAGCAATTTGGTGCCCGGCGGCGAGCTGGCCGATATCTTATCGGTTTCGTGCCCCGAAGCCCCACCCGGGCAGCGCATATGCAGATAGGCCTCGCCGAATAGATCGCCGGCCTGTAAACCAGTGCCGGCAAAAACCCAGTGATCCGGGTCGACCACCCGGTACGGCGCCCCGGTCATAATGCCGGTCTCGCTGCATACCACACCCAACAGGTTGGCCTCGGATTCGTGGCGCCAATCGAAGCGGCTTTCCTTGCCAAATTTCTGCATATGCGAGAAGCCGCCGCCGACATCGCCGTTGTGCACGACCATCGTATGCTCGTCGGTGAATTCGACCTCGCAATTGAGCCCGTTGCCCCCTAAATACATCAGCTTGCCGCCGTGCTCAAAGACCCACTCCTTGAGGCGAAAATACATTGGTGCCGACCAGTATTCGGGGTGGGTGCTGATAATCAGCGCCTTATACGCATCCAAATCCAGCACCCCGGCGTGGAATTGCGTTTCGGCGTATAGATCGTGCGCATACCCCATTTTTTCCAACCAGCCCAATAAGCGCCACTCGGCCGGAGCCACATGGCAATTGGCGCGCCCTTCGATGGGATCAGTGATCTGCTCTGCTGCAGCCACGGCATTGAGCGGCTCGGGCCGGTCAAAGGACAGAGGTGGATAGTCCTTATCGGCAAAGGCCCGATGGGCAGGGTCGGTATAGCGGTCCAATTCCAAGCGGGCGTTGACCGTGGGGGTAGCGGGAAAACCGGCGGCGTGGATATAATTGGAACGGCCGCCAAAATTATTGTAGGCGTTCCAGTTGATATTGGACGCCAGCACCGCAATGGGCTGCTCGGGCCGGGCCGGGGCGACGATCCAGGGAAAGGAAAAAAAGCGGCCCGACTCGCCGGTGGCGTGCAGATAATACAGACCCGAGCGCTCGGGCGCCTCGATAAACTGCTTGTGGGCCGGCCGCGCGTAGCCACTTTTATTCCACTCGATGCCCGTCTGGGTATAATCGCCATCCGGGGTGATCTGCACCGTGGCGTCGGCCCCGTGCTCGTCGTACCAGCCGATGGGCCGCACCAATTCCTTGTCCCAGCCGTAGCGCCACAACTCCAGTTTGTAGGCTTCGTGGGCGTGGACGCGAAATTCGGCCCGCTGACCGCTTTGCACCCACTTGGGCCACATATAGCCCAGCAACCCTTCCGACAACAGGCGAAACTGGTGCGGCTGGGCCACCGGCAAGGTCAGAGACACGCGCTTGCGACCAAAGCCCTCCTTGACCAACGTGACGGTATACGCCCCGGGCGGAGCATCGGTATATACAGATCCAGAAGCGCGCGAACGCGCCTCCCACGAGCCCGACTCGCCGACCAATTCCAATAAGACATCGGCTAGGGCGACATAGCGTTGGTCGCTGACGTAGCCGATAAGCGTAGCACTCATAATCCCGTTTCTCCCGCCGCGTTGTGAGCCCACGCGGACGTTTCACTTGGCCGCTATCTTGGCTGCTATTCGCAACTCTGGCGACAAAGCCGGACCGCTATCTCCGTGCGGCCTGTTATTCGCCGGCCTGGATGCTGTAATAACTGCCGTAAAACTGCTCGCTCTGGCGCGCCACCCAGGCCCGGTCGGCTCCCTCCCCAAAGCGCTCAAGGCCGAATTGGGCCAGATCCTCGCCCGGATCGCCGCTTTGCATCCAGCCGGCCAGCCAGCGGCCAATAGCCGCCGAGCCGGCAATGCCCAGGGCGGCGCAGCCCGAGGCCAGGAATAACCCCTCGATCCCGGGCACCGGTCCCAGGGCATAGGCACCATCGGGTGCAAAAGTGGTAATCCCTTGAAAGCGCTGGGCCACGGCCAATTCGGCCAGCAGCGGAAAATGGGGCGCTAGACGACGCTGCGCCTCGGCCATGACTGCCACCGGCGGTTCGATATCCGCCGTGGTAAAGCCCGGCGGCAATTGCGCCATATCCACCGCACTGGCTTCGGGCTCGAAAAAGCCGTACAGATAGCCGCCGCCTTCGGGGCGCATATAACAGCTCATATCCGGCACCCGCACCACCGGATGGTGTGCCGGAATATCGGCAACCGGCACTGTCCGCACCCGCTGGTGACGAATGGTTTGCACGGCCGGATTGAAGCCGATACGCTGGGCCAATAAGCCGCCCCACGGGCCGGCGGCAATAAGCACCTGGCCCGCTTCCACCAGACCGGCCTCGGTCTCAACCCCAACCACCTGGCCGGCTTCAACGCCAATGCCCGTCACCGCCGTTCCCAGAGCCATCTCCGCGCCCAGCGCTTGGGCAGCCGCCCCGTACGCCCGAGCGCATTGCCCCGGATCGACATAGCCGTCGCCGGCGACAAAATAGCCCCCGGCAATGCCGTCTGTCTTGAGCCCCGGGGCCAATCGGGTCATTTCCGCCGCATCGACAAAATCAGCTTCCAGCCCCAATTGCTGGGCCCGTTCGATCTGCCGTGCAAAGGCGGCCATACGCTCGTCGGTGAGCCCCACCATTAAGCTGCCGGTGCGGCGCAGCCCTGGATCCTGGCCGGTCTGGGCGGCGAATTGCTCCAATAGGTCGAGGGCATATTGGACGGCCCCCAACATGACCGGATTGGAGCGAATCTGGCCGATCAGTCCGGCGGCACGGGGCGTAGTCTCCTGGGCCATTTCCCGATTGCGCTCAAATACGACAATGCGCCCGGCCCCTGCCTGGGCCAGATGGTAAGCGGCGCTGAGGCCCCAGATGCCGCCGCCGATAATGGCGATATCAACGGGGCGGGTCATGGTGAAAAGATCGACCGACGTGCAAAACTATCCATAGTATTCCTCCCTTTACTGGGGTACGAGGCACCTCTCCGGGTCGAGATAATAGACACCTCATGTCGCGGCTGTCAAGATCATAGCGGCCCGTGCCAACGGAGTTTTAGCGCAGCAGAACTAGCTGCCGACTCTGCCGCTGTTGCGCAAAAACCAAAGCGCACAGATAAATACCGCTGGCCGCCGGGCGCCCGCTATCGTCGCGCCCGTCCCAGGCCGCCTCGTGCCGACCCGCTTGCCCAGCCCCCTGCACCAGCCAACGCACCCGCTGCCCCATAGCCGAATAGACGGCCAACTGCACCGGCCCAGCCTGCGGCAGATCGTAGCCAATAGTGACCTGCCCGTTAAAGGGGTTGGGCCGGGCCGTCAGATAAAAATCGACCAGCGCCGGGTCGGCAGGTACCAGGGTTGACTGCGGCCTTTCCCAGGCGCCCAGATCCAGCGCCCCGTCCCGCGGCCGGATACCGCCCTGCAAATGCTTCTCGTATTGCCGTTCCACCTCCATCGGCAGCAGCGGCGCCCCGACCACGTCGACGCAGGGCGACGAGGCCGCCAAACGAAAATCGCCGCCCGCCGCATTGACAAACCCCGGATCTTGGCCCACCAGACTGTCGTCCAGCCCCTCGCCGCGAATAGCGTCCGACAACCAGTTAAATTGGCCACTCAACTGGTCAAAGCCGTTGCGCAGGGAAAAATCGGCCGTCCCCACCTGGTAAAAAATATTGTAGCGCGCCTCCACTTCGGCCCCGGCGCTGGAAATCTCAAACAGTCGTCCGAAAGAAGAGCCGGCACGGAGAATGCAGGTATTGTTGAAGAAGTACAAGGTCCCCTGCCGCTCGTTGCCCAGATCCTGCCCAAAATGGATAAAACGCCCGTTATTGGTGCGCTCGGGCTTGATGATAATATTGCCGTATACATACGCATTGGCGCGGCCGTTGTCGGGATGGTCGACCAGGTCGATCTGCGAATTGGCGCCGCCCTCGATCCAATTGTAGCGGATTAGCGCCGTCTCCACCCGCGTCTTGAGCTGCTGGCCGTCGCTGGCCAAGGCGCCAACGCGACAAAACTGCACCACCGCGCGACTGCCGGGCCCGCCCACCGCCAAATAGAGATTGTGCTCAAAAGCCGAACGCCGCCCGGCGCCGTTGTCGCGGATATCGCAGTATTCCACCAGCAACTCCTGCGGCTCCCCGGCACCATTCTGCACCCCGTTGCCGTTGCCGTATATTTCACAATGGCGGATGGTGACGTGATCGGCGTATTCGGGACGGATACCGCTGGCGTTGGCCAGGAAGGGACGACGGGCGCCGCTTTTGTCGGTGAATTGCTGGTCGCTATTGGCAAAGCGCAGGACAAAGCCGTCGATCACCACCCAATCGGCCCGGTGGGTTTCATACTGGCCAATCTTGATCAGCTGCCGGTCCTCATTCCAAAAATCCGCCGCGCCGCCCACTACCGCATCGCGCCCGTCGATGACGGGCTTATTACCGGCGGCATCGGCCACACCCAACACGACAATGGGCGCTTCCTCAGTGCCCTGGCCATGAACGAAAAATACTTCTCGGTAAGGCTCGGCGCGGGCGTATACTTTAAGTGTATCGCCGGCCTCCAGGGCATGGGTGGGGCTATCGGCGATACGGGCATAAGTACACCCCGGGCCAACCTCATACACCGTTCCAAAAGCAGGTATGGCACCCAGCAAAAACAAACCTATCAGATTAGCAGAAGACCAGGTTAATGAGGATCGCATATTTTAGCGAGACACTGTTTACCAAATTTACTGGAGGTCGGTTGGAGAGCTTAAGAGCTTACCCAATTTTCCGGGTGGGCTGGTAGACGAGACGATACACCTGATGGAGCCAAACCAGCAGAGTTGATTATTTATAAAATACTGGTAGCCAAGCCCCTTGGGTGGGTTGGCTGGAAGGGGGCAGTGGGGGAGCGGTGGCGGGGCAACGAAGGGGCGGGACTCACACGCCGCAGGCGTGTGGGGGAGTGGATGCGGGGCAGCCCCGCAGTGGGACTCACTGCCCCCTGGAAGCCGACCCACCCAAGGGGCGCCAAACCACCCGTTACCCTAAAAACACCCCCTCGCGGCGCAGTCGATCACCTCCATCTCCTGCCCCCCCTGCCAAACCCGCTGCTGCTGCTTAACGCCATTGTCGGCAAAAGTAGTCCAACGCCCGTCCAACTGACCGTATTTGTACGACCAAGTCGCCCGCACCCGGCCCGACTCGTAATATTCAACCCAATCCCCCGAGCGCTGACCGTTCTTGTAGGCCCCGGCGAACATCCGCGCCCCCGATTCGTAATAGCGGGTCCAGGCCCCGTGGCGCCGCCCCCGCCGCATACTCTCCTCGACCATTACCGCCCCCGAAGGATAATGCCGCACTTGATCGATCAGCTGATCTGCGGTCCCCCCCTCGCCTGTCAGTTCAACTTGAGGTCCACCGCACCCCGCCGCCAATACCGCGACAACTCCCAACCAACGCCCAGTCCGGATCCAACGTCCCATTAGTAAGGCGTATCCTTGGTAGTAAGAGGACACCAGCGGGCGGCGAATAAATAATCAAAGAGAATTTCGCTGGCCTCTTCCGTCCCAATGCGCTCCAGCGTCTTGGCCGCCTTGGCGCTGACATAGCGATTATCGTCGTCCAGAGCCGCCGCCACGGCCGGCTGCACCGCCTCGGCAGCAGCCCCCTGGCGGGCCAGCCCCAACGCGGCGTTGCGGCGCACCCATTCGTCTTGGTCGGTCAACGCCCCGGCCAACCCCTCCAACCCCGCCTGCGGCAAAGGCCCCAAAGCGCCCAGGGCTTCGGCGGCATGCCCGCGCACTTTATCCGACTCGTCGGTTAAGGCCCGTTGCAGGGCGCCAACCGCTGCCGCCCCCGGGCGACCCATATCGGCAAGACTGTCGACAGCCGCCCGCCGCACCTCTAAATCGGCATCGGCACAAGACTGCGCCAACGCTTCAACGGCGGCCTCACCGGCGGCGGCCAGACCGTACCCGGCATTGCGCCGCAGCTGTTCCGATTCGCTCCGCAAACAGTCTACCAAGGGCCCCACGGCGGCCTCGCCGGCGCGCCCTAGGGCATAGGCCGCCGCCTGCCCGGCGGCCTCGGATTCGCTCTCCAGGGCACGCAGCAAATGGGCCTGGTCGGCGGCACCAATGGCACCATTGGCCGTTTGCCCACCGCACCATTCCCAAATGCTCTGCCACATGGCCTCTTCCGCCTGCCCCTGGCCAGCCCAAGGGGCACCCGATGTATCCCAACAGGGACCTTCAGGCTCTTCGAGGCGGACAAAGAGAAATTTGACCATATAGCGATTGTCCTGGCTGCTGTTGGGCATGGCCCGGTGCCACAGATCGTAGTGGACAATGCCCACCGTCCCGGCCGCCCCGGTCAGCCCCACTTCCCGCTCCGGAGCCTCGGCGTCGAGGCTATTGTGGTACTGGGTCCCGGGGACAATGCCGGTGGGGCCCAACTCGATAGGCGTGTCCTGAGGATAATAAAAGGCCATCGCCCAGCGCGGCCGGTGGTGCCGCCGGCTCCAGCTATCCTTGTGCAATTGCTGCCCTTGAGACCCGGGCTGGTTGAAATGGCAGAACCGATGCGGATGCATATAGTAGTCCGGCCCCAACACGCTGGTCAGCGCCCCGGCGACCCGGGGATGGTCAAAGACCTGCTGCAAATCGGGGACGCGGGGCAACAAGTTATTGCCCGGATTGCCCTCGCCACCCAGGATATCCTTCAGCTGATGGTATACCGATTGGTGATATTCCGGCGCAAAATCTGTTTCTACCATCGTATAACCGTCGGCGATAAAAGACTGCATGCCGGCATCGTCTAATAGCTGCAAATTGGCGCTCATGATCTACTCCTATAGGATTACTCCGGCGCGAAAGCACCGGCCATATCTTCCATAAAAGTCTCTACCGCCACCGCCTGGTGCCCCTCGGCGGCCCCGTCCCAAATCACCGGTTCGGGCAGGCGCTGGGCGCTGCCGGTCACCAGTTCGACGGCTGGGGGCCCAGCGATAATTTCTACGCTCGGCGTTGGACTACCATAATAATACACCCCTTGCAGCCGCGCCCGCAGCAAACGGGCCCAATAGGACGGCAGCGGCTCTTCGTTGCCGCCGGGCCGCCAACAGGCCGGCCAGAACAGACGGGTAATCTGAAAAGCGCCCACCCGCCCGAGCATAGCCACGGGCCCGGCAGCGCATTCAACCCACTGCGATTCGGGCCAGACGTCGAGATTGCTCCAGGGCCCACCCACTTGGTTCATTTGCAGGGGTCGGGGGCCCTGGCGGGTGCAAAAGCCTTCGGGCCCTGTGGGCAGGAAAGCAAAGTGCTGCGGATAGTTGAAGAAAGGACCGGGCTGCCGCCGCAACGCATCGTAAAAAGCCGTAGTCAGAGCCAGCAGGGCACAGCCGGCCTGCAAGACACCGTCCTCCAGCCGCTGGTTGACCACGCCGACGCGTTCGCCCTGCTGGTAACCGGGGCAGAAATCGGCGAAATCGACGGGGTCCCAACCACCCTGCCGCTGCTGCCGGTAAGTAAAATCGCCGACACTCAGCCGGCTGCTGGTATGCACGTTCAGGCCTTGCGGACGAATTTTTGCAGACGGCCGTCGGTCTGCACTTCGCCCACGTACAGATCGCCGCGCGAATCGGTCCAAATGCCGTGCGGGCAACCCAAAAACTCGCCCGGCTGGTCCAGCCGCTGGCCGCTGCCCCACTGCGACAAACGCTCGCCTTCCAGCGTTAAAATGGTCACCCGCTGTTCCAGTTCGGCGACATAGACAATATCGTCGGCGGCGATAAAAATGGTATCGGGTTGGTTGAAGCCTCCCCATTCCATCAGGTACTCGCCCTCGGTATTGAAAAACTGGATCCGGTTATTGGCCCGATCGGCCACCAGCACCCGATCGTGGCGGTCTACCCGCACGCAGTGGGGCAGGTCGAATTGCCCTGGACCGCTGCCTGGTTCGCCCCACGATTTAATCCATTCGCCGTGGGCGCTGTACTTGTGCACCCGGGCGTTGTCGTAGCCGTCGGAGATATACATATCGCCGCGCGAATCAAAGCCGATATCCGTGGGTAAACGGAAAGGTTCACCCACGGCGCCCTCCTGATTGGGCGTGCCCAGGGTGAGTAGCAATTGGCCGTCGGCGGTGAATTTGCGCATACAGTGGGTATTGCGCTCGACGCAATAGATATGATCCTGCGCGTCAATGAAAATCCCGTGCGCGTCTTCGAGCGCGTTCTGGCCCCAGGAATGGAGAAAATTCCCCTCGCGGTCGAAAACCACCATCGGGTGCTCGCTGCGGCTATTGACGTAAATTCGGTCCTGGGAATCGACCGCCACCGCCGGGATCCAACCCAGTGTGATGCCAGCGGGCAATTGCCCCCAGCCTTCCGCCACTTCGTAGGTATACGCTCCGCTGCCGACCTGCATCGCCTTCTCCTCACTGCAATGGAATAATACCAGATTGATCTCAAGTTGTCCGGATATTTTCGATCTGTCCCGCAGAGCGACACGCCCAAAATTATGTGATATCAGTGCTTCATAATGTGTGATATCAGTGCTTTATATCAATATTCGGGCTTCATATCAATAATCGGGGCTCTGCAAAACCACCAACCCCAACGGCGGCAATTCGAGGCGCAGGGACTGATCGTGACCGTGCATGGGCTCGGCCACCGTTTTCACCGCCCCCATATTGCCCACATCCGTGCCTCCGTATATACCGGCATCGCTGTTGAGCACTTCGCGGTAGACGCCCACCTGCGGCACCCCCAAGCCATAGGCGTGCCTCGGCACAGGGGTGAAATTAAATACGAAAACAGCACCGGGGCCCGATTCCAATGGACGTCGTATAAAGGCCAAAACGCTTTGTTCAACATCCTGGCAATCCAACCAGGCAAAGCCCTCGGGCACAAAATCACTTTGGTGCAGGGCCGGCAGCCCGCGGTAGAGCCGGTTTAAATCGGCGACAAAGCGGTAGATACCCCGATGTTCGGGTTGTTGCAAAAGCGACCAGTCCAGACTTTCCCTGACCTGCCACTCGCCGGGCTGGGCCAATTCGGCGCCCATAAAGAGCAGCTTCTTGCCCGGGTGTCCGTACATAAATCCGTACAGCAGACGCAGATTGGCGCGTTGCTGCCAGGGGTCGCCCGGCATTTTCCCCAACAGCGAGCCCTTGCCGTGGACGACTTCGTCGTGCGAGAGAGGCAAAATGAAATTTTCGCTGAAAGCGTAGAGCAGGCCAAAGGTGAGCTGATTGTGGTGGTATTTGCGGTGCACTGGGTCCTCGGCCATATAGGACAAAACATCGTTCATCCAGCCCATATTCCATTTATAACCGAAACCCAGCCCGCCCAATTCGACCGGCTGCGAGACTTGCGGCCAGGAGGTCGACTCTTCGGCTATAGTAATGGCGCCGGGACACTCGCCGTAGACCGCGGTATTGACCTGGCGCAAAAAATCGACGGCCTGCAAATTTTCGCGGCCGCCGTCGCGGTTGGGAATCCACTCGCCTTCGTCGCGGGAATAATCTAGGTACAGCATCGAGGCCACCGCATCGACGCGGAGACCGTCGACGTGGTAGTGGTCCAACCAGAACAGGGCGTTGGACAGCAAAAAGCTGCGCACCTCGGGCCGGCCGTAATTAAAAATGAGTGTCTCCCAATCGGGGTGCAGCCCCTGGCGCGGATCTTCGTGTTCATAGAGGGCCGTGCCGTCAAAGCGAGCCAGCCCGTGGGCATCGGCGGGGAAGTGGCCCGGGACCCAATCGACGATGACGCCGATATCATTGCAGTGGCAATAATCGACGAAATAGGCAAAATCGGCGGGGGGGCCCAAACGGCTGGTAGGGGCGAAATAGCCGGTGACCTGATAGCCCCAGGACAAATCAAAGGGGTGTTCGGCCACGGGCATGACCTCGATATGGGTAAAACCCAAATCGACCACGTGGGCGACAATTTCCTGGGCCAATTCGCGGTACCCCAAAGACTCGTCGCCACGCCGCCAAGAGGTCAGATGCAATTCGTAAATAGCCATCGGGTCGGTCAGCTGGGCCACGGCGCGCCGTTCCATCCAGGCCTCGTCGCCCCAACTGAAAGGGGTCGGATCGGCGACAATGGAAGCCGTGGCCGGCGGCACTTCGGCCGAGCGGGCAAAGGGATCGGCCTTGAGAAAGGCGGTCCCCTGCTGCGGACGGATCTCGTATTTATAGCGCGCCCCGGCCCTGGCGTGAGGCACGAATAGCTCCCACAACCCCGAGCTGCCCAGATTGCGCATGGGATGGACGCGGTTGTCCCAGGCGTTGAAATCGCCCACCAGATTGACCCCGCCGGCGTTGGGCGCCCAGACGGCGAAATAGACGCCGTCGACCGCGTCGATGCAGCGACAATGCGCTCCCAATTGCCGATACGCCCGCCGATAAGTGCCTTCGTTGAACAGATATTGGTCATCGGCCCCCAGTAGGGGCCCAAAGGAATAGGGATCGCGCCGCACTTGGGCCGCCCCCTGCAGGGTCTCTACTTCCAGAGCATAGGGAAAAAACTCCTCGACCCCATTCAAACAGGCCCGAAAAAGCCCGTCGGGATGGCACTTTTCCGCTGCAAAGCGACGGCCTCCGTCCCGGTCCACCACCACCACGGCACGGGCGTCTGGGAGCAACATTCGCACCACCAGCCCGGTCTCTCCGCGGTGCATGCCCAACACCGCGAACGGGTCCGGGTGGCCCCCCTGCAGCAGCTTTTCCACCGCCGTATCGGACAAATCTACCATGGGTTCCGACTCAGGTCCACAAACGGCTATTAACCGCCAGGTAGCGGCTCTGGCCCCCGGCAACTAGCCGATTGCAACGGGTACATTTTTTGGCTTTGATCTGGCCCATGGCTTTTCTCTATAAGAGGTATAGCAGGACTTCCCAAGACAAAAAAGGGGCCCCCCTGGAAAAAGTCAAGCAACCCCAACCGCCCTCTTTGGCGGTGAACGCTGTCCTTTTATAGGTTTTATTATATACTTATTGAGGTCTTTAAACGGGCTGCCAACCGGCCTTCCACTCTTTATTCCCCACTACCTACTTCCCTATGAGCACCGCGCCGACCTTTTCCCTCAACGTAGACACCAAGACCGATTTCAATCGACTTTTGCACTGCGAGTGGATCGAAACCGACGGCATCGGCGGCTGGGCCAGTTCCACCGTATCGGGGGCCCATACACGGCGCTACCACGGCCTGCTGGTGGCAGCCACTCAGCCGCCGGTGGGCCGGGTGGTCCTGCTCTCCAAACTAGCCGAGAGCCTGGCGGTCCAGGACCAGCTTTTCCACCTGGATACCAACCTCTACCCCGGCGCCGTCCATCCCGAGGGGCACCACAACCTGACCGCTTTCTGCCTCGATCCTTTCCCGCGTTTTACCTACAAATTTGGCGAAGTGGAATTGAGCCGGGAACTAGCCGTCCTGCCCGGTGGGCGCGGCACCGTGGTGCACTATCGGCTGGTCCAGGCGCCCGAACCGGTGCGGCTGCACGTGCGGCCTTTTTTCGCCGGCCGCGACTACCACCATTTGCGCCGTGCTTTCGAGGGCACACTGGGCCGCGACCAATTCGCCCATAACCTGCTGCAATTCCACTTTCACGACGATCTGCCCAGTGTCCAACTGCGCGCTACCGGGGCCCGCTACCAATCCGATCCCATATGGTATTACGACTTCCAGTACCCCCGCGAAGCCGAACGCGGCCTGGACAGCAGCGAAGACTTATTCACCTGCGGCCAGTTGACCTGGGTTTTGCACCCGGGCCAAAGCGTCGGCCTGGTAGCGACTATTAACGAGCCACCCAGCCAAGCCAGCGAGCAACTGCTGCAAACCGAAAGCCAGCGCCGCCGACACACCGACCTACCCCCGGACCTGGCCGGCGACCCCCTGGCGCGACGCCTGGCCACCGCCGCCGACGCCTTTCTTGTCGGTCCCGACCGGCCTTCCATAATCGCCGGCTATCACTGGTTTACCGATTGGGGACGGGACACCATGATCGCCCTGCCGGGCCTGTGCCTGGTGACCGGGCGGCTCGACCAGGCCCGCGCCATCCTGGAGGCCTACGCGGCCCACTTCAGCGGCGGCATGATCCCCAACCGCTTTCCCGATGGCGGCGGCGACCCCGAGTACAATACCGTCGATGCCACCCTGTGGTTTTTCGTCGCCCTCTACCGCTACGCGCAATACTCCGACGATTTTGATCTGGTCGAGACCCTGTGGCCCCCTCTTGAGCAAAGCATCGACTGCCATCTCCAGGGTACCCGCTACGGCATTGGCGTTGCCGAGGACGGCCTCTTACAAGCCGGTGAACCAGCAACTCAACTCACCTGGATGGACGCCAAGATCGGCGATTGGGTAGTCACCCCCAGAGAGGGCAAAGCCGTCGAGATAAACGCCCTTTGGTACAACGCCCTGCGGATTGCCGCAGCCCTGGGCCGACGCCTGGGTAAAGAAAAGCCAGCCCAGGCCTACGACCAGTTGGCCGACCGGGTCGGCGCCCATTTCGCCACCGCTTTTTGGTACCAAGAAGGCGGCTACCTGTACGACGTTTTGGGACCGAAAGGCCCCGATGCCTCGCTGCGCCCCAATCAATTGCTCGCCCTCAGCCTGCCCTTCACCCTGCTCCAAGGGGAACGGGCCGATGCCGTTCTGGGCCAGGTCGAGAGTCAACTCTTAACCCCGCGCGGCCTGCGCAGCCTGGCCCCCTCGGATCCAGCCTACCGGGCCTCCTACCAAGGTTCGCCTCTCGAACGCGACGGGGCCTATCACCAGGGGACGGTCTGGGGCTGGTTGATCGGGCCTTTTATCAGCGCCCTGGTGCGCCAACGCGGCGCCGCCGGCCAGCGCCAGGCCCGACGCCTGGTAGAACAATTCGAACCTCACTTGGACGAAGCCGGATTGGGTACTGTATCGGAAATATTCGACGCCGAAGAGCCCCACCGGCCGCGGGGCTGCATTGCCCAGGCCTGGAGCGTTGGCGAACTCTTGCGGTCCTATTGGGAAGACGCGCGCGGGCAGCAGCCGCCGCACACTATTTAACGGGAGGATAAGCTATGGAAGACGTGGTCAGTGTCATTTTGGGGGGCGGCCAGGGCACCCGGCTCTATCCCTTGACCCGGGACCGGTCCAAACCGGCCGTCCCCATCGGCAGCAAGTACCGCCTCATCGATATCCCCATCAGCAATTGCCTGCACGCCGGGGTCAATAAAATCTACGTCCTGACCCAATTCAATTCGGCCTCCCTGCACCGCCATCTCAATATCACCTACCGCTTCGATTCCTTCTCCCAGGGCTTTGTCGAAATTCTCGCCGCCGAACAGACCCAGCAAAACGCCAACTGGTTCCAAGGCACGGCCGATGCGGTGCGACAGCAGCTCGACAATATCATGTCCCGCCCAATGAACCAATGCCTCATTCTTTCGGGCGACCATCTCTACCGCATGGACTACCGCCAGTTTCTCGACACCCATCGCCAGCAAAACGCCGATGTCACCATTGCCGTCAAGCCGGTCACCCGCCAGGAGGCCACCAGTCTGGGCATTTTGCAGGTCGACGACAACGGCCGCATTATCGACTTTGTCGAAAAACCGCAGACCGAAGCCGAACTCGACCGCTTGTGCCAGGAACAACCCATCAGCGACAACCCGGACGAATGCTATTTGGCTTCCATGGGCCTGTACGTTTTTGAGCCCCAAGTACTTATCAGTCTGCTGATGAGTACCGGCGAGGTCGATTTCGGCAAGAATATAATTCCCCAGGCCATTGAAAAAGTGGGTGTCTATGCCCACCGCTTCAACGGCTATTGGGAAGATATCGGTACCATTCGTGCCTTTTACGAAGCCAATCTGGCCCTCACCGGAGAGAGCCCCCCCTTCACCTTTCACCGCCCCGAGGCCCCCATCTACACCAACGCCCGCTTTCTCTCGGGGGCCCGCCTGCAGCGCTGCCGCACCGACCGGGCCATTATCGCCGAAGGCTCGCGCGTTATCGACGCCACCATCGAACATTCAATCATCGGCATCCGCAGCCAAATTGGCCCAGGGGTACATATCTCGCGCACGGTAATGATGGGAGCGGACCACTACCAGACCGAAGGTTCCAAGGAGCGCAACCAGGAGCGCGGCCTGCCCAATATTGGCATTGGCGCCAATACCAGAATTGACGGAGCCATCATCGATCTCAACGCCTGTATCGGCGCCGACTGCTCCCTCACCAACCAGGCCGGCGTCCGCGAAACCGACGGCGATAATTACTATATCCGCGAGGGTATTCTGGTGGTGCCGAAAAACGCCGCCATCGCCCCCGGGACCCAAATTTAAGCGCCGATGAATTCTTTCCTAGCCGAGCAGATCCACCAGCGCTACGAAGCCGGCGCCTACGACAATTGGCTGGTCTGGGCGGGCAATTCGGTCCTCTATCTGGACGGTATCGCCTGCCCGGGTCCCCTAGCCCGGTGCGCCCTGGGCCAACAAAAACCGACCTGCCAACTGCACGTCGAAATGGAGATCTTCGTCTCCGGCTTGACGGCGGAGGCCCTCGATACGGACGATTTGTGCGGCCGCCTGCACCTTAGCCGGACCGACGACGAATATCAGCTACCCATGGTCCTGGCCGTAGACGAATCGGGGCAACCGCAGCGGCGCGGAGACAATTGGCTCCTGGTCAGTCAACCGCTCGAAATTGACCGCACCGGGGTCTATACCTACCGCCTCGAAGTTTCCGCCGACGGAGCGCCCAGGGCAGCCGCCGATAAAATATGGATCGACACCGACGCCATTGCCCCAATGCCCCGGCCCACTATCGTGGTCAGCCCCGACTGGGTGGCGGCGGCGCCCTCGATTATGGAGGTCTGCCTGCGCAAAGTCGGTGCCCGCATGGAAGGAGACCGCTTCGTCAGCGGCACCATTCCCCACCTCACCCGGCAACTCGACACCACGGCCGCCCAGGTCGTGCATCTGCTGCCCTTCTGCCAACCGGGTTTCACCGACGCGGCCAGCGGCCAGGACGTGCGCAAAGGGACGTTGGGGAGCGTCTACGCCATCGCCGATTTCTACGCCATCGACACGGCCCTGATCGCCCCCTTTAGCCCCGAAGACGGCCCAACCTGGGCAGCCCAGGGACTGCTTACAACCGACGAACTAGCAAGCTGGCCCCAAGGTGGGCCGCAGCAGCAACAATTGGCCGGTCGGGCCCAGTTGCGGGCTTTGGTGCGCCGGGCGCACCAGCTGGACAAGCGGGTTATATTCGACCTGGTGCTCATGCAGACCAGCCGCGACACCCCCCTTATCGACCAACATCCCAATTGGTATGTGCTCGACGAGACGGGCCGCCCCAGTATTCACCAGATCGCCTGGCTGGTCTATTCCGATGTCGCATTGTTGGACCTGGCCAATGCCTCGGACTTGCAGGATTACCTACTGGATATGGCCGCCTACTGGCTAACCAGCATCGGCTTCGACGGTGTTCGCATAGACGCCAGCCAGACCGTTGACCGCGCTTTTTTGCGGCACTTGAAAAACCGCCTCAACGACGTCAATCCCCAGGCGTTGGTCCTAGGGGAGACGCTGTGTCCGTTGGAAGAGGCCGTGGATATTCCCCTCGACATGATTTACTCTCTCATGGTCGACTGGCATCTGCAACAACGCAGCAGCGCCGAAGTCGCCGATTTCATGGAAGAATACCACCGCCGCTTCGCCGCCGGCACCGTCGCCCTGGCCTATTTTGAAAACCACGACAGCCAGCGGGCCACCCCCCAATGGCAGCAGCGTTTTGACCAAGTATTACAAGACGATCCCCAAGCGGCCAAGGCCTGGAACCAACGCCACCCCCAGCCGGGGTTGCTCATGGCCCTGCTGAAAAACCTGCAGGCTTCCCTATTTAATGCCACCGCCGGATGGTCCCAGGGGGTCGAGCTGGCCTACGGTCTGGAATGGGGCAGCCAATGGGGGGAAGCGCAGCCGACCGATTTTGAACAGACCACCTTGCTCCAGCCTCAGCTACAGCACGAGCCCCTGCGCGCCGCCTTAGTCCAGGGCTACAACCAACTGCACCAGATGCAGCCCCGGCAGGGACGCGTATTCTACTACCGCGCCAACGCGGCACTGGAGCCTATCGACCCCGATCTCTTGGCCTATAGCCGCTATAGCGCCGACCAAGCGCTGCTGATACTGCACAATTTCAGCCCCACGCGTCCCCTGCAAGAGCGCTTCGCCTTGGACTATTTGGCCAAGCCCGTACAACGATACCAGATTGAATTCGACACCTACCAACTATTCGACCTGGCCGCCCCCGGAGCCGACTTGGCCTGGGAAGGCGATTCCCTCGCCATCACCCTACAGCCCCTGCAAAGCCTGGTCCTGAGATTATTATGAGCAAAGCGCCCAAAGCCCCAGTCGGCCAGGTAATACATATCGCCCGCGAATTCGGTGGTATAGTCGGCGCCGGGGGCATCAAAGATGTGACCCGGGGCCTGTGTACCGCCGCCGCCGACCTGGGGATAGATACCCATATTTTTCTGCCCTTTACCCGCAGCGCCGAGGACGCCGTAGACTTTCCCCTGCAACAGGGTATTTCCCTTGAAGTGCCGCTCAATTATAGCGACCAACAGCGACGTGAGACCTGCACCATTTTTCACGGCCAGCCACAGGACCGCCTGACCGTCCATTTGGTGCAGGCACAGCGCTACCGCTTTCTCAGCGAGGGCGACCGGCCCATAGAACGCCACGGCATCTACCAATACACCCACGCCGAGGCCCAAGCCCTGGGCCGGCCCGACCTGGTCGGCCAGGGCTATATTGATTATTTCGCCATGAATGTGCTGCTGGTCAAAGCCGCCCTGCAAACCCTGGGAACCTGGCACCAGCCCCCCGGCCTGATCCACGCCCACGACGGCCATGCCGCCCTGTGGGCCCCCATCGCCCGGGCCGGCCACGAAGACTGGGCCCCGGCCCTGGCCCACGTGCCAGTGGTGACCACCATCCACAACGCCGGCCTGGGTTATCACCAGGATGTCGGCGATCTCGATTTTGCCCAGGCCATTTGCGGTCTGCCCTGGCAGGTGGTCAGCGGCTGCCTGCTCGATGGCCACTTCAATCCACTGGTGGCGGCGGGTCTGTACGGGGATATCGTCAATACCGTCAGCGAGAACTACGCCCGCGAGCTGCAATACAGCGGCCAGGACGCCCTCACCGGTTGGTTGGGGCACCACCTGTTGGGCCGGGGGGTCGAATTGGCGGGTATCACCAACGGCATCGATCCCCGAGCGTTCGACCCAACCGCCGGACCGGCGTCCGGCCTGGCCGCCGCCTTTGATATTGCTGAGGGCCAGTGGGCCGGCAAGGAAACCTGCAAACAAAGTCTCCTCGAAAATCTGGCCGCCCCTGCAGGAGGGACGGTCCACGGGGCCATCTCCTATCAGAGGGATAGCCCCCTGTTCACCTTTATCGGCCGCCTCGACACCCAGAAAGGGGTCGACACCATGGCCCAGGCCTGGGCGGAACTGGCCCAGACAGAGGCAGAGGCCCAACTGCTGGCCCTGGGCGACGGCAGCCCGACCCTGGCCCAGCAACTAGCCGACCTAACCCAACAGTGGCCAGGCCGCTTCTGCTTTGTCCAGGGCTACGACGAACAATTGGCCCGGCAGATTTACGCCGGCGGCGATTTTTGCCTGGTCCCCTCCCGCTTCGAGCCCTGCGGTCTGACCGATTTCACCGCCCAACTGCTGGGCAATATCCCCATTGCCCATCAGGTCGGAGGGCTGGTCAAAACCGTCGATGGCCAGCACGGTCTGGGGTATTTGGGCGGAGCCCAGCAACTGGCCACAGCCATGCGCCGCGGCCTGGAACTGTACCGCCAGCCCGACCGCACCGAGCTACATCGCATCCAGCAGGAGGCGGTGGCCAATATCCACCGGCACTTCACCTGGGAACAGGTATTGCAGCGCAAGTACTGGCCCCTCTACCAGCGAGCCCTTGCCAAGGGCCGCCCCGCCCTGCCTTATTAGAGGCTTTCCCTGCGGTTCCACCAGGCACTTTGTCTTGATGGCCCCCGGCGACGGACGACCTAGTATCTTACCTTCCGATCCATGCCCGCTGCCTTAAGTGTCTGTCTGCCCTGGTCTCTTGGCTCTATTTCTCCCGCCCCGGGCCAAGCGGTTGGCAGCAGGGACGCAAAGAGTATCTCGACACCACCCAAAAAAATACCACCCCGGAAAAAGTCTCATGTCTATACAAGTCGCTCTGACCCACAAAACGCACTACCAATTCGACCGGCTGGTGGGACTATCCCCGCATATTTTTCGCCTGCGCCCGGCGCCCCATTGCCGCACGCCAATCAAAGCCTATTCGCTGCAGATTGACCCCGAAGCGCATTTCATCAACTGGCAACAGGATCCCTTCGGCAATTACCTGGCCCGCGTTGTCTTTCCCGAACAGGCGCGCCGACTGGGGGTCACGGTCGACTTAGTCGCCGATATGACGGTGATTAATCCGTTCGATTTTTTTCTCGAGGACTACGCCCAGCACTTCCCCTTTACCTACCAACCACAGCTGCGCAAAGAGCTGGCCCCCTATCTCGAGACCAGCGCCGCGGGCCCCCTGCTGCTGGACTGGCTGGCCCAAGTAGACCCCGCCCAGCGTCCAACCAATGATTTCCTCGTCGCCCTCAACCAACGCCTGTGCCAGGATATAGAATACGCCGTCCGCATGGAGCCGGGGGTGCAGTCTTGCGAAGAAACGCTGCAAAAAAGCCTGGGGTCCTGTCGCGACAGCGGTTGGTTGCTGGTCCAGATCCTGCGTCATCTGGGCCTGGCAGCGCGCTTTGTCTCCGGTTATTTAGTGCAATTGACCGCCGACGAGAAAGCCCTCGACGGCCCCTCCGGCCCCGAGGCCGATTTCACCGACCTGCACGCCTGGGCCGAAGTCTACGTGCCCGGGGCCGGCTGGCTGGGACTGGACCCGACCTCGGGACTGTTCGCCGGCGAAGGCCATATACCTCTGGCCTGCACACCAGAACCAGCCAGCGCCGCGCCAGTGAGCGGCGGCACAGACCCCTGCCAGGTCGAATTCAGTTTTGCCAATACGGTAGAGCGCATTCACCAGGACCCGCGCGTCACCAAGCCGTATAGCCAAGCCCAGTGGCAGACCATAGACGCACTGGGCAATCAGGTGGACAACGACCTCGAAGCCGGCGACGTGCGCCTGACCATGGGCGGTGAACCCACCTTCGTCTCCATCGACGATATGGAGGGCGAAGAATGGAATACCGCCGCCGACGGGCCCACTAAACGGCGACTGGCCGCCGACCTGCTGGTGCGCCTGAGCCAGACCTTCGCCCCCGGCGCTATGCGCCACTTCGGCCAGGGCAAACTCTACCCGGGCGAAGTCCTCCCCCGCTGGCAGTACTCTTGCTTCTGGCGCACCGACGAGGTGCCCGTCTGGCGCAATCCCAAACTCCTGGCCAATCTCGCCGAAAAGGGCAGCCACGGATTGGAGCAGGCCAGTACTTTTATCGCCCACCTGACCCAAACCCTGGGCCTGGACCCAAAATTTGCCATCCCCGGGTACGAGGACGCCTTTTATTTTCTCTGGAGCGAGGGTACCCTACCAACCGACATCGACCCGCTCAAAGCCGATCTGCAAGACGAGCTGGAACGGCGCAAACTGGCGGACCTGCTCGACCGCGGGCTGGGCCAGGCCGTCGGCTACCTATTGCCGCTGCGCTGGCACCAGCCCGACCAGGCTTGGCAGAGCAGCACCTGGCCGCTGCGGCGCCAGCACCTATTTCTTGTTCCCGGCGATTCTCCCATGGGCCTGCGGCTGCCCCTCGATTCACTGCCGGCGGCTGCGGCGGATGCCGACGACGCCTTTGAACCGTGCCCACTGCAAGAAAAATCCCCGCTGGAAAATTACCACCAGCCCATGCCGGCCCCAGCACCATCAACCGGGGCGGCCAAAACCATTATCCGCACCTGTCTTTGCGTCGAGGCCCGCCAGGGGCGCCTGCACGTCTTCCTGCCTCCCCTGAATCGCTTGGAACACTACCTGCGGTTGGTGGCGGCGGTGGAATTAACCGCCGCCGCGCTGTCGTTGTCCGTGGTCCTGGAAGGCTATGAACCACCGGCCGACCACCGGCTGCAACGACTCAAGGTGACCCCCGATCCCGGAGTTATCGAGGTCAATATTCATCCAGCCGCCAACTGGAGCCAACTGGTGCACAATACCACCGCCCTCTACGCCCAGGCCCGCCAGACCCGCCTCAGCGCCGAAAAATTCATGCTCGACGGCCGCCACACCGGCACCGGCGGCGGCAACCACATCACCCTGGGCGGACCAACCCCGGCCGACAGCCCCTTCTTGCGCCGTCCCGACTTGCTGCAGAGCCTGGTCACCTACTGGCAACACCATCCCGCCCTCTCCTATCTGTTCTCCGGCCTTTTCATCGGCCCCACCAGCCAGGCGCCCCGCATCGACGAGGGCCGCGACGAGAAACTGTACGAATTGGAGATTGCCTTCGACCAGCTCCCCGAAGGAACGACCGACCGTCCCTGGCTGGTCGACCGCTTGCTGCGCCATCTGCTGGTGGATCTGACCGGCAATACCCACCGGGCCGAATTCTGCATAGACAAGCTCTACGCCCCCGATTCGGCCTCGGGGCGCCAGGGGTTAGTGGAATTCCGCGCCTTCGAAATGCCGCCCCACGCCCGCATGAGCCTGGTGCAGATGCTGCTGTTGCGCAGTCTCGTCGCCCGGTTCTGGAAAAAAACCTACCAGCACAAATTGGTGCGCTGGGGCACCCAACTGCACGACCGCTTCATGCTGCCCCATTTCCTCCGTAGCGATATGGCTGAAGTTGTCGAGGACCTGCAAAAGGCCGGCTACCCCTTCCAACTGGACTGGCTCGATCCCTTCTGCGAATTCCGCTTCCCGCGCCTGGGCACGGTGCAAATTGGCGCCATCCAGCTCGAATTGCGCCAGGCCATCGAGCCCTGGCACGTCCTGGGCGAAGAGATGAGCCGAGCGGGTACCGCGCGTTTCGTCGACTCTTCCGTCGAACGTCTCCAGGTCAAAGTCACCGGTTTGACGGACAGCCGCCATGTGCTATTGTGTAATGGCTGCCGGATCCCCCTGCAGGCCACGGGGACGCACGGGGAATACGTCGTCGGTGTGCGCTACCGAGCCTGGCAGCCGCCTTCAGCGCTACACCCCACTATCGGCGTCCACTCGCCCTTGGTATTCGACCTGGTCGATACCTGGAACGGACGCCCTATTGGCGGTTGCACCTACCGCGTCGACCATCCGGGAGGACGCAATTACGAGGTTTTCCCGGTCAACGCCTACGAAGCCGAAGCCCGCCGTCTAACTCTGTTCGAGAACCGCGGCCACACACCCGGCCCCATCGAGCCGCCGCCCACCGTCTCCGTCCAGGGCCTATTCGCTCCCGCCGGCAGCCCGACAGCCCCGCCGGCCGTCCCCCCCGAGATAATCGAGGAGGAATACCCCTATACCCTCGATCTGCGGCGACACGCGAAACCGGCCTAGCCCAGCTTTTGACACGACCTCAACGGCCGCTATGCCGGTCTCCAAACCAAACGCAGTCAACTTTATGGCAGAATACAGCTTAGGCCAGGCCTATAGGACCGAAGTTGGCGCCTACGACGAAATGCAGGCCGATAACGGCGTTGTGCGACCCCACTGGCAGGACTTTATACAGGCCCTCGACCAACACCAGGCGGACGAATTGAGGCACCGGCGGCAGGATATTCGTCGCCTGCTGCGCGAAGACGGCGCCTCCTATAACGTCCACGCCGACACCCCCCATACCAACCGGCCCTGGGATCTCGACCCCATCCCCCTTCTTATCTCCCAGAGCGAATGGGAGACTATTGAAGCCGGGCTGATCCAACGGGCCGAGCTGCTCAATCTCATTCTCAAAGACCTCTACGGCCCCAGAACTTTATTGCGCCAAGGCCTAGTGCCCGAACAACTGTTTTTCGCCCAGAACGGATTTCTCCTGCCCTGCACCCAGACCCTACCGCCGGGGCACCGACCCCTGGTGCTCTACGCCGCCGATCTGGCCCGTGCCCCCGACGGCAGCATGCGGGTATTGAGCGACCGCACCCAGGTACCTTACGGGGCCGGCTACGCCCTGGAAAACCGCACCGTGCTGCGGCGGGCTATGCCCGGTCCCTTTCGCCAGGCAGCCACCACCGTTAGACGCCTGGTCTTTTTCTTCCTCGCCCTGCGCACCCAACTGGCAGCCCTGGCGCCCCAGCCCAAAAGCGATGTACGCATCGTCGTACTCACCCCCGGCCCCCAGGACCAGACCTATTTTGAACACGCCTACCTGGCCGCCTATCTGGGCTATCCCCTGGTCCAGGGCAACGATCTAACCGTGCGCGACAGCCGGGTCTGGCTCAAATCGCTCGAAGGGCTCCAGGCCGTAGATGTTATTCTCAGACGCGTCGACGACTTCCTCTGCGACCCTCTCGAACTGGACGGCAGCTCATCCCTGGGCGTGCCCGGCCTGCTCGAAGCGGCGCGCCAGGGCAACGTCGCCCTGGCCAACCCCCTGGGCAGCGGCGCCCTGGAAAACCCGGGGCTAATGCCCTTTCTACCCGCCCTCTGCCGCCACCTGCTGGGTCAGGACTTGAAACTGCCCTCAATAGCCACCTGGTGGTGTGGCCAGCCCCAGGCCTGTCAATACGTCCTCGACCACCTCGACCGGCTAATCGTAAAAAGCATCCACCGCCAGGCCGGCAAACAGACGGTGGAGGGCGACAAACTCAACCGTGACCAACTGGCCACCTGGCGCGCCCGGATCCAGGCCCAACCCCACCTCTACGTCGCCCAGGACCAACTCAACTTTTCCACCGCGCCCTCCCTGGCCGAAGATCGGCTCGAACCGCGCCACACGCTGCTGCGCAGCTTTCTCGTGGCCCAGGAAGAAAGCTATATGGCCATGCCCGGCGGTCTTACCCGCAGCGCCCTCGACAAGGGCAGCTTCCTGGTCGCCCCCGGCACCGAAGTGACCAAGGACACCTGGGTCCTGACCAGCCAACCCGAACAGCCCATCAGCCTGTGGCTGCAGCGCGACCCAACCCAATTGGAACCGGTCAGCGGCGATATCCTGCCCAGCCACACCGCCGAAAATCTGTTCTGGGTAGGCCGCTATGCCGAGCGCGCCGAAAGCAGCGCGGTGCTGCTGCGAACCGTAATCAAACAGCTTAGCGAGCAAGAAAAACAAAGCGACGAAGCCGATACCCAGGCCCTCCACACCCTGCTCCGGGCCCTGACCGTATCGACCAATTCGCGGCCCGGCTTCGTCGGCCAGGGGAGCAAAAAACGGCTCGCCGACCCCTACCCCGAATTGCAGGCCATCGCCCTGGACCAGCAGCGCCAGGGCAGTCTTTCGGCTACCCTACATATGCTCGTCCGGGCCGCCTATAGCGTGCGCGAACGCTGGTCGATGGACTCCTGGAGGGTCATTGACGATCTCCAGGAGAATTGGGGCGCCCTGACGGCGGGTCCGCATACCCCGCTGGAACAGATCCGCAACCACCTCGACCAACTGGTCACCGATCTGATGGCTTTTACCGGACTCAATATGGAAAGTATGAACCGCGAATTGGGCTGGGTCCTGCTGGATATCGGCCGGCGCATCGAGCGGGCCGTATCACTGATCGCCCTGCTGCGCAGCACGCTGGTCCCCCGCCACGAGGCGGTGGTCGAATCGCTCCTTATGGAAGCGGCCCTGACAACCCAGGAAAGCCTTATCACCTACCGCCGCCGCTACCGGGCCCACCTGCACCTGCAGACGGTCCTCGACCTGCTGTTGTTCGACGACCGCAACCCCCGCTCCCTGATCTACCAGCTCGAACGCCTCAACCGCCATATCGGGCAGCTGCCACGCCAGCGCCAGAGCAACCGCCTCAGCCCCGAAGAGCAGCTAATTCTCGGAGCCACGACTCATTTGCGGCTGGCCGACCCCGAAAATCTGCTGGAAACCCACGCCACCCGCCACCGCGCCCTCGACCGCCTGCTGGCCAAGCAGAAAAAACAGTTGAGCCAACTGTCGGAGATCATGAGCCTGACCTTTTTCAGCCATAGTCAGGTGCCGCGCCAACTGGGCGGCATAGAGCCCGAGTCCCAATCTTGAAGTACCACATCGTTCACAAAACGGACTACCACTACGGCAGCACGGTGGCCCTGTGTCATAACGAGGCTCGCCTAACCCCGCGCACTCTGCCCGGCCAGACCTGCCACAGCAGCCATATTGAGATTGACCCCCAGGCCAGTGCCCCAAGTCAGCGGCTCGATTTCTGGGGCAACCAGGTAACCTACTTCGCCATCCAGATGCCGCACCAGCGGTTGCAAGTAACCGCTACCAGCCAAGTGGAATTAGAGTCGGGGGAACAGCAATTGGATTTTGCCGGCGATATCCCGTGGGAGGAAATGCGGGCGCGCCTGGTTGGCCCCTGTTCACCGCAATGGCAGGAAGCCCGACTGCTGGCCATGGAATCGCGCCTGGTCGCCCTGCAGCCCGAACTGGCCGCCTACGCCCGCCCCTCTTTCCCTCCGGGCCGCCCCTTGCTGGAAGGGGTGGGCCAACTGACCGGGCGCATCTTTGCCGATTTTACCTTTGACCCCAGTTTCACCACCGTTTCCACCCCCCTCTCCCAGGTGCTGGAACACCGGCGCGGGGTCTGCCAGGACTTCGCCCATCTGGCCATTGGCTGCCTGCGCTCCCTGGGGCTGGCCGCCCGCTACGTCAGCGGCTATATCCAAACTCTGCCGCCCCCCGGCCAAAAACGCCTGGTGGGCGCCGACGCCTCCCACGCCTGGTTCTCGGTCTTTGCCCCGGGACAGGGCTGGATCGACTTTGACCCGACCAACAACCAGCGTCCCCACGGCCAGCATATCACCGTCGCCTGGGGGCGCGATTACGCCGATGTGGCGCCTTTTAAAGGAGTGGTTTTCGGTGGTGGCCAGCACCGGCTTGACGTATCTGTAGACGTCGAAGGCCTGCAGAAATAGAAACAGCGGCTAAACCGCCCGCAAGGCAAAGAAGGTCTCGTCAATGGCCTCGTGGACCTGGTCGAGCTGGGTCTGCAAATCGTCGAGATACTGGTGCAATCCGCGATTAATAATCTCCTCGGCGCTGGTATAGGCCAGATCGGCCAGCAAGCGCCCTAGACGCTTTTCGGCCAAATTGCGAAACGTGCCCGGCGCCGACCCGGTGATCTGTCTGAGCGAGGATTCGGCATCGAGCAAGCAGCGGTAGATGGCGCGAGGGAAATTGCTCTCCATCACCAAAAACTCGACCACCCGGTGCGGGTCGATACGGCCAAAACGCTGTCGATACATTTCCAGGGCGCTGGCCGATTGCAAAAGAGCCCCCCATTGACTGTTGTCAAAGGCGGTGCCCACGTCGCTAACCCGGGGCAGAAGGATAAAGTACTTGACGTCGAGAATCCGCGAAGTCTTGTCGGCCCGTTCCAGTTTGCGACCCAAATGGCCAAAGTGCCAGGGCTCGCCGTGGGACATGGTCGCCCTCTTCACGCCAATGAGAAGCAGACTGGTGCGCTTTATGGCGCTGAAAAAATCGTGCGGCATATCCAGAGCCCGCTCCAACGAGCTATTGCGCACCAACCAGTAAAAAGCGTTGACCTCTTCCCATATTTCGGTGGAGATGATCTGCCTGAGACCGCGGGCGTTTTCACGCGCCGCATACAGGCACGACAAGATCGAATTGGGGTAGTCGGTGTCGAAAGTGAGAAACTGGATGACATTGGCCCGGGTCGGCGCCTCGTAGCGCTCCTTGAACAAGGCCTCGTCGCCGGTGACCTGGACCAAGGGGTGCCACTGGTCGCCCAAATTGACCGGCAAGTCTAGGCTGAGGTGCTGGTTGACTTCTATAAAGCGGGCGATATTCTCCGCCCGTTCTAGATAACGGCTCATCCAGTAGAGGGAATCTGCGGCCCGGCTCAGCATATCTATTGCTCCTGACTTTGGCCCGACATCCCGACTTGGGGGGCCGGATTCGGTTCGACTACCCAGGTGTCCTTGCTGCCGCCGCCCTGCGAAGAGTTGACCACCAGGGACCCCTTTTTGAGCGCCACCCGGGTCAAACCACCGGGGATCACGTAGATGTCCTCGCCGTAGAGGACATAGGGGCGCAGATCAACGTGGCGCCCCTCGAACCCCTCGTCGGTCAAAATGGGTACCCGCGACAAGGCCAGCGTCGGCTGGGCAATATAATTGCGCGGCGCGGCGCGGATCTTGTCGGCAAACTCGGCCCGTTCCGCGGCACTGGCCCGGGGCCCGATCAGCATGCCGTAACCGCCCGATTCGTTGGCCGCCTTGACCACCAGCTTATCCAGGTTTTCCAGCACGTACTGGCGCTCTTTGTCGTCCCAACAGGCATAGGTGGGGACATTGGGCAATAGAATATCCTCGCCCAGATAGTATTTGATCATATCCGGGACAAAAGCGTAGACGACCTTATCGTCGGCCACGCCGGTGCCCGGAGCGTTGGCGATGGCCACCCGACCGGCCTTGTAGGCTTCCATTAGACCGGGGACGCCCAGCGTCGAATCGGCGCGGAATACCGTCGGATCGAGAAAATCATCGTCGATCCGGCGATAGATCACATCGACCTTTTTCAAGCCCTGGGTCGTGCGCATCATCACCACGCCGTCGTCGACGACCAGATCCCGGCCTTCGACCAATTCAACGCCCATCTGCTGGGCCAGGAAGGCATGTTCGAAATAGGCCGAATTGTAGATCCCCGGGGTCATTACAACGACGACCGGGGAAGGAACTCCCGGCGGAGCCAAATGGCATAAGGTATCGAAAAGCCGATTGGGGTAATTGTCTACCGAGCGGACCCGGGAGGATTCGAAAACCTGAGGAAAGACGCGCTTGAGAATCAGGCGGTTTTCCAATACGTAGGAAACGCCGGAGGGACAGCGCATATTGTCTTCGAGGACGTAGAGCTGGCCATTCCCGTCGCGCACCAGATCGCTGCCGGTGATATGGCACCAAATACCGCGGGGGGGGCTGAAATCGACGCAGGGCTGGAGAAAGCCCTTGGCCGAGCGTACGACAAATTCAGGGACGACTTTGTCTTTGACGATCTTCTGGTCGGCATAGACATCGTCGATGAAAAGATTGATGGCGCGGATGCGCTGCACGAGCCCGGCCTCAATCAAATCCCACTCCGCCGCATCGATGATGCGGGGAATAATATCGAAAGGCCAGATCCGCTCCACCCCCGCTTCCTCGCCGTAGACATTGAACGTAATGCCCATATTGAGCAGGGCCGCTTCGGCGGCCGCCTGACGCCGTTGCAACTCGTCTTGGGAAAGAGAATCCAGCGTTTCGATTAGCACCTTGGCCCCTGGTCGCGGCTGGCCGAGATTATCGAAGAGCTCGTCGTGGAATTGTTCGGGATCGTACTGGGCAAATTTCATAGGAGCCTAATGGGAAAGGGTCGACAGCGCTATTCCACCATGCCTTCCAGACCAAATACGTGCACTAAAAACGCGTAATCCAGCGCCACTTCACGCAAATAATCAAAGCGACCCGAAGCCCCTGCATGGCCCGACTCCATATGGGTTTTCAGCAGCACTAAACGCTGGTCGGTCTTAAGCTGGCGCAACCGGGCCGCCCACTTGGCTGGTTCCCAATAGGTCACCCGGGGGTCGGAAAGCCCGCCGATAATCAGCATGTGGGGATATTCTTGGGCCCGCACATTATCGTAGGGTGAATAGGAGCGAATATAGCGATAGTAATCGGGCCGGTTGGGGTTGCCCCATTCGTTGTATTCAATCGTGGTCAACGGCAGCGTATCGTCGAACATGGTGTTGACCACATCGACGAAAGGCACGTGGGCGATGACCGCCTTGAACAAATCGGGCCGCTGGTTGGCCACCGCGCCCACCAGCAAGCCCCCGGCGCTGCCCCCCACCGCGGCGATACGGCCACGGCTGGTATAGCCGCTTTCGACCAGATGCTCGGCGCAGTCGATAAAATCGTTGAAGGTATTTTTCTTGTGCAGCAGCTTGCCCTGCTCGTACCAGTCCCAGCCCATTTCCATGCCGCCGCGGATATGTGCCACGGCACAGACAAAGCCCCGATCGAGGAGGGACAGGCGATTGGCCTGGAAGTCGGCCGACATACTGGCCCCGTACGAACCGTAGCCGTATAAGTACAGCGGCGCCGTACCGTCCACAGGCGTATCCCGACGCATGACCAGAGAAATGGGCACTTGCGCCCCGTCGCGGGCCTTGGCCCACAACCGCCGGGTCTGGTACTGGGTCGGATCAAAGCCCCCCAAAACGGCTTTGCGCTTGCGCAATTGCCGCTGCCGTCCCGACATATCGTAATCGTATACCGATTCGGGGGTAGTCATCGACATATAGCTAAAGCGCAAGGTAGCAGTGGCCCATTCGCGGTTGCCCCGCAGCCCCACGGCGTAGGCCTCCTCGTCAAAATCAATTTCGTGGCGCTGGCCGCTGGCCAACTCCACCACCATAATCTGCGACAATCCCTGCCGCCGGTACCCCACTGCCAGAAAATCCCGGAAGGGGCGCAATCCCAACAACGGCCGCCCGGCCTCGTGGTCGATATAATCGCGCCAGTGTTCCTCCCCAGGAGCCTCCAGGGGCGCCTCGCTTATTTTAAAATCGCGAGCCCCGTCGCCGTTGTGCCTAATAAGAAAACGATCGGCCAAGTCTTCGACTTCGTATTCAAAATCAGGACGCCGCGGCGCCACCAACTGCCAATTCCCTTGCGGCGCGTCGGCGTCGAGGAAACGCCATTCCGACCTATTATTGCCCGAGGCTTGCAGATAGATAAAGCGCTGGCTGGCCGATTTTGTCAGACCAATAAAAAAACCCTCATCTTCCTCCTTGTACACCGTCGGATCCGTCTCTGCTGGCTGCCCCAGACGGTGCCGCCGAATCTCCACGGGCCGATGGTTGGCGTCGAGGACGTCGTAGAACAGGGTCTGCGAATCATTGGCCCATACCGCACTGTAATAGGTCCCTTCAATGCGTTCGGGCAATAAGTCTCCGGCCTCAATATCAAGCAGATACAAGGTGTATTTCTCCGAGCCGTCCAGATCCACCGAATAGGCCAGATAGCGATGATCGGGACTGGCGACACAAACACCAATGCGGCAATAGTCCTGATCGGCGGCCAAGGCTTCGACGTCCAGAAGGACTTCCTCGGCAGCCTCCAAGCCCCCCTGTTTGCGACAATATACCGGATACTGGGCCCCCTCGTCGTAGCGGGTATAGTAATAGTACTCACCGTCCTTTTCCGGCACGCTGGCATCGGCCTCCTGGATACGGCCGCGCATTTCGCTGTAGAGCTGCTCCTGCAAATCTCGCGTCGGCGCCAGGGTCGCCTCGGTATAGGTGTTTTCGCTTTCGAGGTAGGCCATGGTGGCCGGATCGTCGATATCCCGAAGCCAAAAATAAGGGTCGCTACGGCTTTCGCCGTGCTCTTCGAGGGTCTTGTCTCGCATCGGCGCGCGGGGTTGTTCATTCATGGTCTATAGGCCTCAGTTGATAATTGACAAACGATCAAATAGTTTTCCATTCTATAAATTCTTTAATCTATAAAGCAAAAAATCCCCTTCCAGGTAAAGCCTACCGGAGAATAGCCCATGTCGATTGATTCCCCCCAGGACCTGGCCGGCCTAACTCGCGCCGGCCGCGCCGTGGCCCAGACCTTGCAGGAAACCCGCCGCCAAGTGCGCCCCGGTATCACCACCGCCCAGCTGGACCGCATCGCCGCCGCCGTCTTCCGCCGTTGGGGCGCCCGTTCGGCCCCGGCGCTGGCCTACGGTTTTCCCGGCACCATCCTCATCAGTGTCAATGACGAAGTGGTCCACGGCATTCCCTCCGACCGCATGGTGCAACCCGGCGACCTGGTCAAAGTGGACGTCACCGCCGAAGTCGACGGCTATATCGCCGACGCCGCCAGCACCGTCGCCGTGCCCCCGGTGACTCGCCGCCACCGGCGCTTGTGCCAATGCGCCCGCAGCGCCTTCAACCGCGCCCTCGACGCCGCCCGGGCCGGCCGGCCGCTCAACCATATCGGCCGCGCCGTGGAGCGAGAAGTGGACCGCCGCGGTTTTACCGTTTTGCCCGAATTGCACGGCCACGGCATTGGCCGCCAGATCCACGAAGAGCCGACCGTGCCCAATTATTACGACCGCCGCGACAACCAACCCCTTACCGAAGGCCTGGTAATCACCATTGAGCCCCTCATCAGCACCGGTTCCAACAGCACCTTTGAGGATACCGACGGTTGGACCGTGCGCACAGCGGACGGCTCCTTTGCCGCCCACCACGAACACACCCTGGTCATTACTGGGGGCCGCCCCCTGATCCTGACCGCCGCCTGAGGAGCCCCCATTTTGTATCTATCCTGTTGCACCTGGGCCCTTTCCAACCCGGTGGAAACCGCCCTGACCCAGCTGGCCGCCAGCGGTTTCTCCTGGATCGATACCCGACCCCATGTCCTCGATCTGCAGACAACCCCACTGCCGCACGGCTTGCGCTCCTCTTGCGTGGCCGCTTCCTTTGGCCTGGAGCCGGGCGACGATCTAGCCAGCGACGACCCGGCCGCCGCCCAACGGGCCGCCGCCTTTGTCGCCGCCGCCCTCGATTATACCGCCGCCAGCGGCGCCGCAACCGCCTATTTGGTGCCGGGCAAGGAAGCCGATGCAGGCACCCTCAAACGCTATGCCGACGCCTTGGCCCCCCTGGCCGCATACGCAGCCCAATTGCAGGTGCGGCTATGTCTTGAGCATTTCCCCGGCACAATCCTGCCCACTGTGGCGGCGACCCTCGATTTAATCGACCAGATCGGCCACGACAATCTGTATTTGCTCTTCGATATTGGCCACGCCCAAATAGCCAACGAAGAGCCCACCGCCGCTCTCGAAGCGGCCGGCCCCCGCCTGGGCTATGTCCACCTCGACGACAACGACGGCCAGGGCGATTTACACCTGGGTCTGCTCGAAGGCGTGCTGACATTAGAGACACTGAGACATACCCTCAAAACATTAGCAGACCTGGACTACGACAGCGGCGTCAGCTTGGAATTCAACTCCAACCTGCCCGACCCCCTCGGCTCCCTGCGCCGCAGTCGGGCCCTGGTCGCCGATATCGCCGCCTGGGCTTGAGTCCTTAAACAAAAACGGTTATTGCCTGTCTAAAGGGCACAATCATATTCCTCGCCAATACCGGAGAACAGACCGTGCGCAAACTCAGCTATATCATTGCCGCCCTCATCGCCGTCCCGCTGCTGTGGGTGACTGCCTCCAGCCACGCCCAAGACCATCGGGGCCGGGGTCCACAGCGCCAGCTGCGCGGCCTCGATCTAAGCCCAGAGCAACGCCAACAGGTCGAAGCCATCCACCACCGGACAGCGAAAAAATCGGTCCAGCAGCAGGCCGACCTGCGCCTGGCCCAACTCGAACTGGCAGAATTGATGCGAGCCGAGGAACCAGCCCGCAAAAAAATTCACGCCCAATTAGAGCAAATAGCCCAATTGCAAGCGGCCCTGCGCATCACCCAGGTTGACCAGCAATTAGACGTGCGTCAACTGCTGACCCCTGAGCAACGCCAAGAAATGGCCGAACGCGCCCACAAACGCGGCGGCCGCCACGGGCGCTGGGGCGACCGCGAAGGCCCGCGCCGAGGTCGAGGTGGCCGCTGGGGCGAAAGGCACGAAGGCCGCGAAAGACACGCAGGCCACAGGGAGAGGCACGGCGAAGAGCACAGCGAGCACGGCAAAAAGGACAGCGAAGAGCACGGCGAAGAGCACGGCAAATAAATACTGACCAAATCAGACCGAACCTTCTGGCCGGTTTATTTGACTACTGAGGGATAGAGGGCCTGAAATCGGGCGCTGCGATAAAAAAACGCCGGACGGAGCGAAAATTTTGTTCACCTCAGTTGACCTACCATACGAAGCCGATCCTGCGATCCAGGAGACGGACAATACAGCGCTCGTGGCCCAGGCTCTCGACAAAGGCCCCGAGGCCTTCGGTCCCATCGTCCTGCGCTACAAGGATGCCGTCTTCGGCGTGGCGCTGTCCCGCCTGCGGAATTTCCATGACGCCGAAGACTTGACGCAGACGACCTTCGTCGAGGCCTTCGACCGCCTTGGGGACCTGAAGGACCCCCGGCGACTGGGTGCCTGGCTGCGGACCATCGCCATTCACCGCTGCATTAATTTCTTGCAGCGCCAAGGCCGGATTGTCGACTTTGAAACGGTTTCCGAGCCAGTATCAAAGTCGCCTTCTCCAGCCGCCGACTTCGAACGCAAGCGGCTGCAGGAACTAGTACTGGAAGCAGTGGGACGGTTGAGCCGGGTGCAAAGAGAGACCGTCCTGCTCCACTATATCAGCGAGTACACGGTGGCCCAAGTGGCGGCCATCCAGGAAGTGCCGGTAGGCACCATCAAGCGCCGTCTTCACGATGCCCGCAAGCGACTGCAACAGGATATGATGGATATGGTAGAAGATATTCTCAAAGACAATGCGCCCAACCAAGCAATGGAGGCCAGGGTATTCGACCTGCTCTGCGCCTACCCTTCCGGGGGCGACTTCAGCGACGGCAAAACCGTTGCAACCCTGGAAGCCATCGGCGAGGCGGGCAAGGGCGGCTTCACCCGAGCCCTGGAACTACCGCACTGGCGCTCGCGCCGACTGGCCGTCAGTTATTTGGCCAGGGAATACGGAGACGGCGGCCCCTCGAAAGAATTCGCCATCGAACGGCTGCAGGATGCCCTACAGGACGGCAACTGGGGTGTGCGCAAAGCCGCCGCCCATACCCTGATGCACGGAAAGCCGGGACAATCAAACGAGGAACGGGGCCGCAATATCGTGCCCCACTTGATCCCCTTGTTGTCGGATCCGAGCAAGCGGGTACGGTCGGCCGTGGTCTTGGATCTCTGCTTCTGGGTTTGCAGCAATGTATCCAAGGAACTAGTCCAGCAGGCGATCCCCCTGCGCGCCGTCTGCCGGGCCGCCGCCGCTGAAACAGACGCGAAAATACTGAAGCGGTTCCAGTGGCTGCTCGGACTGCTGACTCAGGAAACGGACGACTAGGACGGAACAGATGGCCCGGACCGGGCTTCACCGTACGTGAGTGTATGGATATGTCGCCAGGCTGGGCCATTCCTCCGGTGGCGGACTCACCCGCCGCCGGAGGCCGTCCCTATCTAGCTGAGGGTTGGTCATAATTAGCAAACCGTCTAATTTGTTGTCCTACCGAGACGTGTGCCAAGGCTGATCGAGGGCGACGAGCCACCCGAATTATGATCAGCCCTCATCTATCTAAATCCTCTACCGTCTCCCAGCGGAGTTAGCGACAATGGAAAAGGCCGAATGTCTATTGAGGCATTCGGCCTTTTCTCTGTAGAGACTAAAAATCGACCTGCGAGGACGAACCTTGAAAATCCCCACACGACAAGAAGCCAACGCGTTTCTTTCCGAAGCGAATACGTTAAATCCAGGCCCTTGGTTCCAGCACTCTTTGTTCGTCGCCCAAGCCGCCGAAGCAATCGCAGCGCACCACGATGACCTCAATGCTGAAGACGCCTATATCCTGGGCTGTCTCCACGATATTGGCCGTCGTGAAGGGCCTACGGATCTGCGTCATATCCTCGATGGCTATCGCTTTCTGCACGACAAGGGCTTTACAGACTCGGCGCGAATCTGTTTGACCCATTCATTTCCGCTGCAAGATATCCAGGCGTATTCTGGAGAATCGGATTGCTCAGCCGACGAAGTCCAATTCATAGAGGTTTATTTGGCTCGAATTGAGTATACAGAATACGACCGGCTGCTCCAGTTGTGCGACGCCCTGGCACTGCCGACTGGTTTTACCTTGATCGAAAAGCGCTTGGTCGATGTGGCCTTGAGGCGGGGCGTAAACAAATTGACTACGGCAAAATGGCAAGCCTTCCTCGATCTCGAAAAGAAATTCAGCCAATCTATAGGGCAATCTATTTATCGCGTTTTGCCCGGCGTGGTGGAAAATACATTTGGTTTTGGGCTGCCAGAATAAGCCCAAAAACGACTAACCCCATCAATTTTGCGCCCGACCAGGCGCCGGGACCTGCCCCCCTGCCAACCGTCTCTTGTCACTCCTTCGCCGCGTGCTTATTTTGTCGGCTCCGCGCCGGTTCAACAGACGTCGCGCCCGTTTGCCAACCGCATCTCTCAAGCCCTTGGAATTGACCCATGACCGCCCCCAAATTGCTCACCGACGAACAGATGCGCCAATACCTGGTCGACGGCTACCTCGTCTTCCAACCCTCGGTGCCCGACCAAATCCACCCGCTCATCCGCAGCAAACTCGACGAGATCATTTTTTCCGACGAGGCCAACCCGGGCAATAATATCCTGCCTCGGGTCCCAGAAATGCGGCATATCCTCAACTGCCCCGAAGTCCGCGGCGCCCTGATCAGTGTTTTGGGCCCCGGCTATCTCGAACACCCGCACCGTTTTTGCCATCCGCTGGGTCCGGTCGACGAACCACCCGCCGATGCGGCGGAAAAATTGGCGCGCAACTGCCACCAGGACGGCTATACCCCCCTAGGGCGTCCGCGTCAGCACTACTCGCGCTTCGCCCGCATTATGTATTATCCCCAGGATACGCCCACGGACTTGGGCCCGACCCACGTTATTCCCGGCACCCAGTATAACCGCGGCCTCACCGACGAGGACCGCGCCGCCGCACTGCCCTGGGCGGGCAAAGCCGGCAGCGTCTCGCTGACCCATTTCGATATCGGCCACGCCGCCGGGGTCAATCACCTGCCCCAATCGCGCCATATGATCAAATTCATCTACGTCCGCGCCACCCAGCCCGAGGCGCCGACCTGGGATTGCCAGAGCCTGGACTGGCAACGGCCCGAAAGCCGTCAGTACCCCTATGATATAGAAGGCGCCTGGGCCCATAATTGGGATTGGCTATGCGGCAAAAGCGACCGCTACGCCAGTCTCCGGGCCCTGCCCGACAGCCCCCGGTCAACAGCCGACCTGATCGCCGATATAGATAACGGCAAAGATCTGGCCACCCGTCTGGAGGCTATCCGCAACTTGACCATCCGTGGTCCCGCCGCCACCGCCGCCGTGCCGGCCTTGACCGCTATGCTGGGCACCGACCACCAGGCCGTCCGCATCGGCTCCACCTACGCTCTGGGAGGCATTGGCACCCAGGCGGTCGAAGCCCTGGCCGACAATCTGCGCGCCGCCGGCCAGCGCCAAGCCGCCCACCCCGTCCCCCAACCCTGGAACGAAGGCGCCATCAATATGGAGGACGCCGCCCAGGCCCTGGCCGCCGTGGGCCCAGCCAGCCTCGACGCCCTGGTGGCCCTACTCGACGACTCCAACGAGTGGACCCGCCTCAACGCCGCTTTCGCGCTGGGCGAAATGGACGACCAGGCAGCCCCAGCGGTGACCGCCCTGAGCCGCTGCCTGGCCGATCCCAGCCACCGCGTGGTGCGCACCGCCACCGATTCCCTGAGCAGTATTCGCCGCCATATCCCCGCCTTCATCGACCCCTTAGAACGTCTGCTCACCGACCGGCGCCCGGACTGGAACGAGGAGCTCACCCGCCATTGGACCGGCGGCGACCAAGTGCGCACCAACGCCGCCATGGCCTTTGCCCGCCTGGGCGCCGACGGCGCTCAGGCCGCCGACAGCCTGTTGGCCGCCCTCGACGACCCTTGCGGCCATGTCGGCGCCTTTGCCCTCAACGCCTTACAACGCCTAGATTCGCCCGCTGCCCTCCAGGCCGTCGCCGACTACCTGCAATCGCAGCGCTGGGACAATTCGCTGCACGCGGGGCGACAATTTTAAAGCCCTTGGTTTTTCTTTAGCAAAGTTCAGTAAAAGCGCGCCTCGGCCAGGCCGAGGCGCGCCCCCCGCCCCGAGAGGTCCAGAATGGGTAGAGGCACGCCCCATTCAATACCGCCGTCGTTAAGACGCAACAGACTGCCGACCAGACTCGGCTCTCCATCCTCGACAAAATCGAGCCCCCGAGTCAGGTGCAGAGCCCCCAAAACGCCGGTGATGCCACCGACCAATAGACCCGCAGTATACGTCCGGGTCTGGCTGGCGTCGAAGAGATAGGGAATACCCAGGCCCACAGCCGACCCGAGAAAACCGCCCAGATTGACCAGGGAAACCCGCTTGCGGCTGATAGTGCGGTTCTGGGTGGCGCGGGTAGCCGTGTAAATACCTAGAGCACTAACCCCCATCGACAGGGCGACATAGGGACGGGACTCGTCCAAGGCGGCTGAACCGGCTCCCAGCGCCCCCCAGGCAGCGCCCCACATACCGCTGGACATAATCATCCATGCCCGCCCGACGCTGATATCCGCTCTGGATAGACGGTGCGATACCGCCGCGTAGGTCAACGGCGCCCCCGCCAGGACGACCCCGATATACGGTCGGTCGCTCTCCACCCGAGCCAGATGCAGGGCCCCCTCGGCAAAGAAGACCGCGTAGAGCACGGCGAAGCGGCGCAGCGGTGGGCGGCCGTCCTGGACATAATTTTGCGTGCCCCGGGCCGGGCGCAACGAAGCATTGAGCGACAAGGTCTCCCCCACCTTGACCTGTACCTCTTGTTTCCATATCCGGTATCCCGGTAGGCTCACCTGGACCTCGTATTGATGGGGGGCAACCCGGATCCTGCGAGGCGTCTTGCCTTCCAGCAAGCCATTGAGAAAGACCCCGGCCCCAGGCGGTACCGAGGAAATGTGAAGATGCGAATCCCGCAGCGTCTCAAAGCCGCCAATACCCGCCAAGCGCTGAGCCACCGCCCGCACCGGCGTGCGGATATCTTTTAGCGGACCGACGAATTCAGTCTCCTCGCGGCGTTCAATCTGCCCCGAAACCACGTCTACCAGGCGCAGTTCAATAAGGTGCAAATCACCCAACCGAATAATATGGCCGGCGACGATCTTGTCGATGTTCAGGTCGACTGGATCAATCGGTGCCGTTAGGACCGACTCTAAAACGACCAGGCTATCGTCTTTGGCGATCTCCTGCCGGACCAACTCAGAGAGAAAATCGAGGCCGGGAATATCCCCGCCACTCAATCTTTGCACGGCCAACCGGGTCGGTGAACCGGCATCGGCTGCGCCCATATCAGTCGACAGCAATAGACAAATCGCCGCCCAAAGGAAAACATTTTTCTGTGTAAAGCCCATAAAGATCGCGCTCCGCAGATAGATGAAAAAGACGCCAGGTATCGTGGTTTCCTCTATCCCTACGCAATCTATATGCCAGCATGTATCGATCGCTTTATTTTTTATAATTAATTGTAAAAATTATATATACAGCATATGTCAGCCAACGTATCCAAGCGTCGAATAGCGAAAAATCGATTGCGTTATTTTGCGCTCTTTTGCGTGAATCAGGCCAATCCGTACCAGTGCCCTGGGAGCTTGCAGCTCTTTGCGGTTGCCTCGCGTCTGCTCCAGTCTCGCCAGACTACCGCTAGACGGCACCTGTAGCGCTAAGACGACAGCTAAAATTTAGCAGTTGGCTTGACAGGGGTCAGCATTTGTCGTCATAGTATAGCGGGTTTATTCACATCACTTTTTAACGGCGGTTTGGCAGTGATAAACAGATAAGACAGAGTCACAACCAGTAGAGAAAATGACCCCGTTTCCATTGGGTCCACTGCGTCCGGCTCTGTCTATATCTGTATCCATCCACTCGAGCCGCCGCGTCAGTTCCACGTCTATTCAGCAGCAATCTGTCCACGACCACGGCGGTCCCATTCCGCCGTGGTTTTTTTGTACCCAGGAGGTCCATATGCCTACTATCGCTTTAGAAGGAATAAGTTTCCATTACGAAAATCCCTATAATACCATTTTCGATGGCCTGTCCATCGGCATCGATACGCGCTGGAAAACGGCCATTGTCGGCCGCAACGGCAAGGGCAAAACCACCTTGCTCAATCTAATTCGCCGCCAGCTCCAACCCACAGCCGGACGCCTGGCCATCCCAGTGGAAACGACCTACTTCCCGCACACCCCTTCCGACCCTTCTCTCCCTGTCAGGGCCGTTATAAAACAAAGCATCGCCCCCTTTGCCCAATGGGAGGCCCGTCTGCAAGAATTGCTCGATATTGGCGATAGCGCCAGTCTGGAGCACTACGGTACCTTGCAGGAACGCTACGAACAGGCCGGCGGCTATGAGATAGACGACCGCATTGAAAAAGAATGGGCCCAACTGCACATGGCCCCGGATCTATTGCAGCGGCCCTTCAATTCACTTAGCGGCGGCGAACGGACCCGCGCCTTGATTATTGCCCTCTTTGTCCAACGCCACGCTTTCCCCCTTATCGACGAGCCGACCAACCACCTCGATATGCAGGGACGCGAACTATTGGGCCGCTATTTGGCCCGCAAATCCGGCTTTATCCTGGTATCGCACGACCGCCACTTCCTCGACCTGTGCGCCGACCATGTCCTGGCCCTCAACAAAGGCGATGTACGTCTGCACCAGGGCCGCTTTGCCGACTGGCAACGGCAAATGGACCTGGAGGAAGAATCGGAACAGCGACAGAAAACCAAAATCAAGCGCCAGATTGCCCAACTTGAGCAGGCGGCCCGGCAGCGCCGCGGTTGGTCCGACACCAAGGAAAAATCGAAGATCGGCGCCGCCGACAAAGGCAACGTGGGCCACAAAGCCGCCAAAATGATGAAGCGGGCCCTGGCCGTCGAGCACCGCATCGCCGATAAATTGGCCGAGAAAAAGGAACTGCTCAAAAACCAGGAGAAGGAGCGCCCCCTAAAACTGGCCCAAGAGGACAAATTGCCCGAGACCCTTTTGGCCCTGGACCAGGTTCAGCTGGATATCGGCGGCCGTGCAATTATTCGCGATCTGTCGCTGCGCCTGCATCCGGGTGACCGGCTCGCCGTGCTGGGCCCCAACGGCTCGGGCAAAACCACCCTGCTCAACGCCATCGAGGGCAATCTGGCCCCCACCGCCGGCACCATGGCCAAGCCGGCCTACCTCACCCTCTTCCGCGCCTTCCAGACGCCGCTGTGGCCCCAGGGTCAACTGCGCGACCATCTAGCCCGGGCGGGCATCGACGAAACCCACTTCCGCAATATCATGGGGGTTATGGGGGTGGAGGGCGAGGTCTTCGACAGACCACTGGAAACTTTTAGCGAAGGCGAGCGCAAAAAAGTCGATCTATGCCGCTCTTTTCTGGCCCCGCACCATCTGCTGCTGTGGGACGAGCCCCTCAACTACCTCGATATCCACAGCCGCCAGCAAATTGAAGAAGTATTATTGGAATACACCCCGTCGCTCATTTTCGTCGAGCACGACCGCTATTTCGTCGACCAGGTGGCCACCCAGGTAATTGAATTGCCGGAGCTGGAAAAAGGGTAAAAAATATATTGACCGGATTGCTCCTAAAGCATATAATCTTAAAAATAAGTTCGCTAAAGCGAACCGATTATCTACTACCCAAAATTCCGTCTTTATTTTTTGCAGCCTTGGCAACCAAGCAGGCCCCATGACCGCTTTCGCCACACCACTACAGGTCCAGCGTCAACTGCAAGGCTTCAATAAACCCTGGTATATCGCCGGCGGCTGGGCTATCGACCTATTCATTGGCCACCCCACCCGAGCGCACGGCGATATCGAAATAGCCCTCTTCCGCCAGGACCAACTCAGTCTGCGTCGCCATCTGTCAGCCTGGCGTTTTTTTAAAGTCGCCGCCGGCCAAGTGCATCCCTGGGACGAGGACGAAGCCCTACATCTACCCATCCACGAACTCCACGCCCTGGCTCCCGACGGAGCCAAATTGGAAATCCTCCTCAACGAGCACAAAAACGGCCAGTGGCAATACCGCCGCCACTTCAGCATTACCCGACCCCTTGGCGCGGTCGGGGGACGCAGCGCCCAAGGATTGCCGTTTCTGCGACCGGAAATTGTCCTGCTCTACAAAAGCAAACAGCCCCGGCCCAAAGACGAAGCCGATTTTGCCAACGCCTTGCCGCACCTCCAGGCGGAAGGCCGCGCCTGGCTGCGCAAAGCCCTCGACCAGCACCTACCTGGGCACACCTGGTTGGACAGTCTGTAAATGGAGCCCCCCGCCGCAAGCAGCCGGGTATCAACGATTAGAGCCTGCAAACTAACAAGCCGCGGGCAGCGGGGAATTCGACCCGCAGAGATTGAAATTTCTCCGGTCGACGAAGTACCAACTACCTTATAACAAGGACCTCCCATTTGCGCACAAAAGCCTTTGGCCTCATCCTGCGCCCCACGCCCGCCGGCACGGGTCTGTTGGCGCTGTACTTTTCCGATGCCCCCGATATGCCCTTGCGCCTGCCCGGGGGCAATATCGACCCGGGCGAAAACCCAGAGCAAGCCATGTACCGCGAAGTGCGCGAAGAAGCCGGCCTCGAAGATCTGACCATGGTGCGCAAATTGGGCATCCACAACTACTACAAACCCTTTATCCAGGACGATGTCGAACGCCACGACTTTCTCCTCCGCGCCCCCGGCAATACGCCCTACACCTGGGTCCACACAGTATCCGGAGAAGGCGGCGACGCCGGTTCCCGTTTCCACTACCAGTGGCTGGTCGCCGACCAATTTCACCGCCTCGACGACGAATTGAACACCTTCGTCACCCCCGAACATATCCCCGAACTTTTCGCCGGCTGAGCCGTAGCCGTATCTCAATAAAACCGGGAGCGACATGACAGAGGCCACCTCGACAAAATGGCACGAGCTTTGGAAGCACATGCCTGCAGATCAGTACTACCCCTGGAAATTCGCCCTGCCCCCCAACAACGGCGAAGATGCGTACTGGATCCTGGTCGCAAAGCACCTATCCCCCGATGCAGACGTCCTGGAAGCAGGCTGTGGGTACGGTCGCGACGCCGTAGCCATAGCGCCGAGGTGCCGCAGCCTGGTCGCCTACGACCGCCTTCCCGAGTGCATCGACTGGACCCGTCGACAAGTCCAGCAACAACATATCGACAATGCTACTTTCGTCTGCACCGACTCGAGAGCAGACGCCAATAACGGCCGCGTCACCATTCCTGCCAAACCGGACCAATTCGACCTGCTGGTATCGCGCCGCGGCCCCACCAATTGGCTAGAGGACGCCCGCCGGGTCGCCCGAAAAGGCGCCCGCCTGATCCAGTTGAATCCGGTGGCCCAACCCGTGCCCCCTTGGAACGACGAATTACCCGAGGCACTGCGCTTTCCTATCCTCGAACCGGATACTATACGGCAACGGATCGAGCGCCGTTTGGCGGTAAGCGGATTACAGATCGACAGTTGCTGGACCTTCGACGTGCCGGCCTTCTTCGAGAGCATAGAGGAATTCTATCGATCCCGCACCTTCGGGTGGGACCAGGCGCCGCCATTGGCAGAGTTGCGCAGCGACCTAGAGCGTATTTTCGCCACCCACGCCGGGCCGCAGGGTTTAGGCGTACGCTTCTGCCGCTTTCTCTGGCAAGGGCTAGTGGAATAACCTATCGCAACCGGCAAATTCAATGAAGCACCTTTGACCAAGTCACCTAAGGGCGTCCAACAAGCCGTTCTCCATAAAGGAACCGACCGACATGGCAACCGACCTCAAAGGCAAAATCGCCCTTGTCACTGGGGCCACTCGACAGGCCGGCAGAGGCATCGCCGTGGCCCTGGCAGCAGCCGGGGCCACGGTCTATATCACCTCGCGCCGCACCAATCCGGGCAAATGGCCCACCCAATTGGGCAACCCCTACTGGGGCTCGCTCAACAATGCTATGCGGGAAATTAAACAGGTGGGCGGCCACGCCGTTGCTGTTCGCTGCGACCACACCAAGGACCAGCAATCGCGCGCGCTCCTCGAACGCATCGAAAAAGAACAGGGCCGGCTCGATATTCTCGTCAATGCCGCCTGGGCCGGCTACGATCGCATGCGCGGCGCCTTTCCCGAGGACGGCCCATTCGACCCGGAAGCCTCATTCTGGGACCAACCACTCCCTTTTTGGGACGAGAATTTCGCCGGTGTCCGCGCTTCGTACGCTGTCAGCGCACTGGCTGCTCCCCTGATGATGAAACAGGGCCACGGCCTTATCTGCCATATCACCTACCGCTCGGGCCGCCAGTACCTCGACAATGTCGCCTACGGTGTCTCGCACGCAGCCATCGACCGTCTCTGTATGGATATGGCCGCCGACCTCAAACCCCACGGCATCGCCTGCCTGGCCCTGTGCCCCATGGGACACGTCGAAGATGTCCAATCGGGCGACCCCAAGGCCGAATCGGGCGCCTATATCGGCCGGGGCATCGCCGCCCTCTACCGCGATCCACAGCTTATGGAGTGCTCTGGGGGCGTCCTCGGCACGCGTTATATCGGCCGCCAATACGGCGTTGTCGATACTAACGGCCGCCAGCCGCCCCTCCTCGATGAAGAACAATGGCTCAAACTCTATCCCGAATGGCGCTGAGTTCCCAGAGCCGTTATCAGCCTCCCAACACTTATAAGGCACAGACCAAATGAGCGAAGAACAGTGGGGGCCCAAATACGACTATCTGCGCCATACCCGGTCGCTGTACCACAACGACGATTACTTGGAATTCCTGGTGCACAAAGTATGGCAATTACACAACCCGTGTAATATCATCGACTTCGGCTGCGGCTACGGCTTTTTAGGCCTCAAACTTTTGCCCCTTCTCCCTCAGGGGAGCACCTATACCGGCGTTGATCTATCCTCCCAATTGCTCGAACGGGCCAGGCGCCTTTTTGCCCCATTGCCCTATAGCGCTCAATTCATTCGCGCTAGCGCCACCGCTGTCCCCTTACCCGACAACACGTTCGACCTGGCCGTATGCCACGCTCTCCTGATGCATTTACCCCGCCCCCAACAAGCCCTTGCCGAGATGATTCGCCTGACCCGCGACAAAGGCCGTGTCATCGCCTGCGAATCCAATTGGAATGGGGTCAATGCCCTGCATCATGTCGACGAAGTGGAGAAAACCGCTACTACTGACCTGGGGTTCCTGCAGCAGCTATTTGAACGCGATCGTCAGACCACCGGCAGAGACGGCAATATCGGCGTCAAACTGCCCGTTATGATGCACAAAGCCGGCCTGAAAAACGTCGACGCCCGCATCAGCGACAAAGCCGTCTGCTTTTTCCCGCCGGTAGACAATGACGAGAAAGAGGCCTTGTACCAATCCCTCTCCAGGGATATCGGCCCGCCGCTCGACGAGGAAAAAATCGCGGCGATGACAGCGCGGTTCCTGGGGCGTGGTTTCTCACCCGCAGAGGCGACGGACCAAATTGAACGGGAAAAGCACCGCATTGAAAACTGGCTGGACCAGGGCCGCGCCTGCCACGTGGTGATGCCGGCAGTGATGATGTTTAGTTACGGCCAGGTGAGCAAGGAGGAGGCTTGATGCCCATTACCAATTTTCGCCAATTCCAGGCCTTCCGCGTTTCGTTGCAAACCGCTGCCCAGCTATGCGAATTGCACCATCTGGCTGCACCGACGAGTATTCGCCGCCTGGGACGCGGTGAAGTCAATGCCGTCTTTGACCTGACGCTGGAAGACAGCCAGTGTATCATTCTCAAGGTCGGGGTCCGCGACCAGGGCGTGGAAAAATTGCAACGCGAACAAGCCCTGGTGCACCGCTTTCAACAGACGGGAGAATTACCCGTACCGCAATGGACGAAAGTGGCTTTAACCCCCAACATGCTGCCGCATCCCCACATGTTTATGGAAAAGATCGGCGGCCGCGACGGCGATACGCTCTGGGCCAATCTGGACGAGGGCCAACGGCGTCAGGTATTGCGCAACTGCGGCGCAACACTGCATACTCTGCATCAGGCGGCTCTCTCCGAAACCGTGCGGCCCCATTTCGCTCCGCCGCCAACTCCGGCCCAATGGGCTCAGGAGCTGACCGAAGCGTTCCAGGGCGCCCTGGCCAACCTGCGCAGTCAGAGCTGGATCGGACAGGGCCCAATGAAGACTTTCGCGTCGGTCTGGGATGAGTACTGCGGAGTTTTAGCGCACCCCTTTGAAGCGGCTATCCTGCACGGCGACTTTCAATTGCACAACCTGCGCCTGGACAGCAGCACGCTGGCGGTGGCGGGCCTGCTAGACTGGGATAACGCCTGCCTGGGTCCCGGTTTTACCGACGCCCGCGATTTCGAGCTGAATCTTTTCCTGACCAATCCCAAACTCGCCCTCCCCTTCTGGGAAGGGTACGGCAAAGCATTGACCCAGGACGAACACGTCCGGTTGAAATTGACCATGCTCAACCGCGCCTTGCAATTATTCGTCGCCTACCAGGGTCCGATGGACAATTACAACGTCGCGGCTATTGAAAAACTGGCCCGATCGATTGCCCAATAACAGAGGCGATTGCAATCAACGGGAATTTGGTGGATACATCGCCGGCTCTACTGGTCCACGAGGAATGCTGTAACGTTAAGGCCTATGAGTGAATGCAGCTGATTGTAGCAGGAATGATCTATATGACCTTGCGCTGTAATTATTTTACCCTAGCCCTGTTAGCGATCGCACTCTCCAACTGCGCCGGCCCCCCGCCTGTTGCCCGGCCGGCCCAACCAACCCAGCCCCCCACGTATGACGAAGCAGTGCGAACATGGACGGGCACCTATCGAGGCAGCGGCCGCTATTTCAAACAAGCTGAAGACCAATCTGCCCGACCCATCGCCTGGAGCGGCGAATTGGTCGCCGAAATCACCGTGGAAGACCAAGGGGAATTGATCCGAATAGTCGGGGGCGTACAGAGCCAGCCCTATAAATACGGCTTTCTGATCTTGCCCAAACGCGAGGCCTTGGCTCATCCTTTCCAAGCCCAACAGGCCGTATCGCAATTAGCCGGCACCCATAAAAACAACGACTATATCGACATCGATTATACCCTTCATCTTAAAGAGGGTGTCATAAGCGGCCAGGTGGCCTATTTCCACCGCCCCTTCGGCGTCAAAAGCCAATACCCCTCTATTGCCTTTAAATTGGACCGGCTCGAAAAGGTCCGTTGAAAACGGCCGCAGGACCGCGTCAAACGACTGGACCCCAGCCCCGTTTATCCCCGCGGTCCCAGGCCTCGCAGACGCTGATTCAATTCCCAAAGCGCATTGCGGTCGCTGTCAAAATGCAGCATACCGTAGGCTTCCTCGTATCCCACCCACTTGAATTCGAAATGCTCGTCGGATAGCACCAATTGGCTGCTAGCTGTCAACACGCCGAAATAGTATTGGGGAATCACGTAGACATCCTCGCCCCACAGCGGACTATCGCGGAAACCAGTGACGGGAATGAAAGCGACCGTATCGAGCTGCAAAAAGAGCGAATCCGGGTCGATACCCGTTTCCTCAAAGGTCTCTCTCTGGGCCCCCTGCAACGGAGTCTCGTCGTCTTCACCGCCGCCCGAGGCCCCATGCCAGAAACCGGAATCGGCTCTTTTTAACAGAGCGTATTCAAAGCCGCCGGCAACCCGGCGATAGGGATAGGTAAAAGCATTGAAAGGGGCTCGCGGCATCGGATTAGTTTCCCAGTTATTGAATCCTGCATATTTTCCGGAATACGGTTGGCCCAGCCCAAAGGGCGTCCAGCCATTCTTCTTCATCGCTCACTATAGCAACCAAGCCGGCGACTCCACCCCCACCACCCGGGCCGCCGCGCCAATATCCGCCAACGTCACCTCATTCAGCGGAATGCCGTCGCGCAGGTATTCCTGCCGCCGCAACCACTCCAATTCACCGGCGACATACAAACGCTCGGTCCCGGGGGCCTTGCGGCAATTGTGGACCTGTTCAATCACCCGACTTACTCGCCCTTTGAATTCATCGGCCTCGACAAAGGCGTCAATGCGGATGGCGGCGACAAAATGGCCGTCCTGGCCGGGGCGGGGCCCCGACTCCATATCGCCCAATTCGGTGCCGTAACTGGCCCCCGACAGCAACGACGAAAGCATACCCATAATCATCGCCAGACTAACGCCCTTAAAGCCACCTATAGGAGCCAGCAAACCGTCGATGGCCGCCGCCGCATCCGTGGTCGGCTGCCCGTCTTTGTCCATCGCCCAACCTTGTGGCACTGGCAGGCCCTTTTGCTGGTGGATGCGCAATTTGCCGTGCGACGAACCGCTGAAGGCGGCGTCGTAGACAATAGGGCAGGGACCGGCGCTGGGGATGGCCACGGCCAGGGGATTGATCCCGACAATGCGCTCGGCCCCGCCCACCGGCGCCATGGTCGGCAGCGCGTTGGTGGTGACCAGGCCGATCATATCGCGGTCGAGAGCCTGGCGAGCAAAATAGGCCAGGGCGCCGCAGTGGTTGCTGCCCCGCACCGCCGTCGCGCCCATACCCTGGGCCGCCGCCTGCTCCAGGGCTTGTTGCATGGCGAAATGAGCGCCGATCTGCCCCATGCTATTATGCCCGTCCACCACCAGGCAGGTCCCTACCTGCCGCGCCACGCTGGGGCGGCCGCAGGGGTCGACGCCTTCTTTGGTCAATTTATCGACGTATTCGCGCACCCGCATAACCCCGTGCGAATGGACGCCGCCCAGATCGGCCTGCACCAGCGAATCGGCCAGCAGCGCCGCATCGCCGGTCGCCATACCGCAAGCCTGGAAAACCTCCTCCAGCAAACGGCTGAGGCCCCCCGCCTCAATACTTCTCTCACTCATTGGCTTTCTGCTCCACTCTGTTCTTCGGCGGCGATCTTGGCCACTGTATTATAATGGCGCTTGGGCATGCCGTGCATCTCCCGGTCGAGGCGGTCGCCGATACACTCGTCGAAAGAGGCCGCTGCAATAGCCTCTTCTTCCCCGACGCCGCTGTCCAGGGCCGCACGCACTAAAACCCGCACCTGGCGCAGGTAATTGGCCTCCCATTCGATCCATTGGCGCACCTGCTCCACCCCGTATATCTCCGGTCCGTGCCCCGGCACCAGCACTTCTATATCCAGCCGGGCCAGACGCCACAGCGACGCTTCGAGGACACGGCCGTCGCCATCGCCAATTGCCGGGACAATGCCCGTCACCACGGCATCGCCGCCAATAAGCACCTTGTCCTCCTCGACATAGGCGCTGACCCCGTCCTCGCTATGCCCCGGAGTCGGCAAAAAGCGCACCCGCTTGCCGCCCAGATCTATGCGCAATTCGTCGCTGTAGGTCACCGTTGGCCATACTAGACGGGCCTTGACCTCGGCTTGGCTCACCTCCCAGCGGCCGGCCCAGCCGGGGATCTGCCGGCGCATGACCCGAGGGGTCAGGGCGTGGGCGTAAACCGTTCCCCCACCCAACGGGCCGCAGCCCAGGATATGGTCACCGTGGCCGTGGGTCAGAGCCAGGGCCTCAAGCCGGCAACCGCGCCGGCGGACAAAATCGGCCATCGCCTGGCCATCCTCGGGATAATTGCCGCCGTCGATGGCCAGAGCCCCTCTCTGGCCAAAAACTAGGCCGTTGCGGCCGTCGACAAAATCGTGCGCGACACTGAAAACCCCTGGAGCCACTTCCTCAAAACGGGGCGCTATACGGGCCATTCGTCGCCCTCGTAATAACGAGTCCCCTGGTGTCCCTTGCGGGGAATCGGCTCACTAAGCCGCTCGCCCGGGGCCCTTACCATGATAAGGGTGCGCGGCTTGCCCGATTTGGGGTTGGTAGCCCCGCCGACCAATTCGGTAATTTGCAGGCGGCCGTGGATATGGTGGTCGAAAATCGTATAGACATAATCGCCCACCTTCAGCTTGGAAGGCTGACCGGCCATATGGAATTCGAATTCCGACAGAGTGCCATCGTACAGCGCCTCGACGGCGGCAATGCCGCGCCCCCCGGGAATGGTTTTAGTAATGCCGAAACTCATAGCGATGCCTTTCTCTCAGGCGCGGCGGCTCTGCACCGCCGCCGCCAGTTCATCGAGGACCTCCACCGTGGTCTCCCAGCCGATGCAGGCGTCGGTAATACTCTGACCGTAGGTGGCCTCGACGCCCGGTTCATAACTCTGCTTGCCCTCTACCAGATGGCTTTCAATCATGACCCCGGCCACCGCCTGCGAACCGCCTTCTATCTGGGCACACAGCGAACGGGCCACCAGCGGTTGACGGGCGTGGTCCTTGCTGCTATTGCCGTGGCTGCAATCGACCATCAGACGCGGCGGCAATCCGGCCGCCTCCAACTGGGCGCATACTTCCTCGACGGCCTTGGCCTGGTAATTGGTACCGGCGGTGGAACCGCGCAGAATGACGTGGCAGGTATCGTTGCCTGTGGTTTCGACAATGGCCGAAATACCCTGCTTGGTCACCGACAGAAAGTGGTGCGGATGCCGCGCCGCGCCCAGGGCGTCAATGGTGATCTGGACATTGCCGTCGGTACCGTTTTTAAAACCGACAGGCATCGACAGGCCCGAAGCCAACTCGCGATGCACCTGGCTCTCGGTGGTGCGGGCCCCAATGGCTCCCCAGGAGACCAGATCAGCAATGAATTGCGGGCTGATGGTATCGAGGAATTCGGAGCCGGCCGGCAAGCCCATATTGGTCAAATCGAGCAATAACTGCCGCCCCAGACGCACTCCTTGGTTAATGGCGAAAGAACCATCGAGATTGGGATCGTTGATCAGCCCTTTCCAGCCCACCGTAGTGCGCGGCTTTTCAAAATAGACCCGCATCACGATACATAGCTCGCCGCTCAATTGGTCGGCTTTTTGCCGCAGCCGCCCAGCGTATTCCAGCGCCGCGGCGGGGTCGTGGATGGAACAGGGCCCCACGACCACCAGCAAGCGGTCGTCGCGGCCCTGGAAAATAGCCGTGATTTCCTCCCGCCCCCGGCTCACCGTTTGCGCCGCCGCCTCGGTGATGGGCAACTCTTCCATGAGAATGGCCGGCGGCAACAACGGCCGCAGGCCGCCAATCCGCAGATCGTCGGTAGCTTGGTACATCAATCTATCCATTCCTTTCGCTGTAGGATCCCATACTATATATTATAGACCTAATTCAATGACCAATTGCTCCTGGTCCACCCGCACCGAATCGACGGCGTGGCCGACCAGATACTCTGCCCAGTTGTCCTGACGCAGGCTATACACCGGATATTGGTCCAGATATCCGTCCACCACGCCCCCCATAAGTATCCCGAGTCCGCCCTGCAGCAGCGGTGGCAAATCTGCGATTTGCATTTTGCGCACCTCTACCTGAGTCAGAAAAAAAGCTTTCTCCGGTTGGCGAAACTCAAGATGCCCGTCAATTTCCATTGTCCCCTCGTAGACCTGGTCGCCCAGGGGCCGGGCCGCCACGTCCAACAACAGTCCAATGCGGCCTTCCTCTGACTTAAAGCGCACTCTGGGCTGGGACCATTCAACGGCGACCAGGGCAGTTTTGTGTTTGAGCGGAAAAGCCAGAGCCAAACGCTGCTCTAACGTTTCGCGCTGCAACGCGATTTCCCCCTCTAGCAAATCCGTCGAATCGCAACCGGCCAATCCTGCCAACAAGACCAATCCCAGCAACCATCCTCTCATCGGTGCGGCTCCCAACCTAGAGCGGCCAGATCGCCGCGGGTAAAAGTGGACATAAACTGGGCCCGGCGCCGCGCTTCGGCTACCTCCTCGGCCAATTCGTCGGGCCGGTACACCCGGCCGGCGCGAACGGTCAAGACCGGCTCTATCTTCTGCCGTCCCACTTCGAGTTGACCGCTGACATCGCGAAAATTGAACTGCCCCTGACGCACCGCAAAAGCGGCCAGATCGGCCACCGTGCCCACCGCCAGGGTACCCAATTCGCCCCCCTGGCCAATAGCCGCCGCTGCCGCTGCCGTGGTCTGGCGCACCACCTCGGGCAATTCGACCCCCAGATGCAACAGCTTGGACGCGGTTTCTGGCAGGCTCTCCACCGGATCGCCGAGACTGTGGACATGCCAGTCAGTGCTGATAACGTCGGCGGGAAAACCTTGTCCCAGGGCTTGCTTGGCCACATCAAAGCGGAAACTGCCGCCCCCGTGTCCGACATCGAAAAGGACGCCGCGCTGGCGCGCCTCCCAGACGGCGGGGATGACCTGCCCCTCGGCGTCGACTATGGCGTCGCCGACGCCTTGGTAGCAATGGGTGGCAATATCGGCGGGCCGCATCAATTCGAGCACCTCGGGCAAAGGCACCCCAGCCCCGATATGCACCATTACCGGCGTCTGGCTCCAAGTGCCGGCCAGCACAGCCAGACGCAGCGGCTCGACGCCGTTGTCGCCCACCTGACTGCGTCCCTGGCGCACCTTGACCCCGACGCACGTATCGGGCCATTGATCGATGGCAAAGGCGGTGCGTTCGGCATCGGCAAAGCGCATATCGTGCAATTCGCCCACCGGACCGTAGGTCAGGCCAATACCGCAGATATGAACAAAGGTCAATATCTGAGTGCGCGCCGGCTGCGCGATAAATTCCCTAAAGGCGAGAAAATTGGCCCATCCCGGAGACCCGGCATCGACAATCGTGGTGACCCCGGTGGCCAGGCACAAGGCGTCGGCCTGGATACCCCAGGTTGTCGCCCCCGCGTATATATGGGCGTGGATATCAATCCACCCCGGGGTGAGGATCATGCCGCGCAAATCCTCGCTTTGTCGCCCAGCCAAATCCGTCCCTACGGCGGCGATGCGCTCGCCCGTCACCGCCACGTCGCAGATGCGGTGGATCTGCTGCGCCGGATCGATGACCGTGGCGTTTTTCAGGACCATATCATATAGCACTGAATTCCACTCCTTTTACGACAGGGCCGTCTTTGTAAAATACGCTTCTGTCCAGGACCTGAAGTAATTTTCCAATAGGCTGGCAACGACAAACTCGCCGTTGAAAAGTACGCCCTGTGCCCCTTCCAGTCCATGCCCGGCCGCCGTTGCTCTTGACAGCGGCCGGACGGCCTTTTTATTTACGCCGTCCATCGATTGCGCCTCCGGCCGGTCGCCCGTTGTCTCCCCCTTCTTGCAGGGACCTATGCCCTCAGCCCAAGTATTCATCAGCACCGATGTCGAATTCAACGGCGAAACGCCCGCTCCCGACCTACTGACCCAGGCCGGCTTCCAGGTCCATTGCCAAACCGGCACCAAAGGTTGGCCCAACGAGGAGACTCGCGCCCGCCTCCCCGGCGTGGACGCCTTTCTGGCCGGCGGTGAATATTTCAACGCTGAAACCCTCGACCAGGCCGACCGCCTCAAGATTATCGCCCGCAACGGCGTCGGCTACGACCGTATCGACTTAGACCTGTGCACCCAGCGGGGCATTATCGTCACCAATACCCCCGGCGCCATGGCCGACGCGGTGGCCGACGAGGCCCTGGCCTTGATGCTGGCCCTGATCCGCCACCTACTGCCGGGCGACCGCACCGTCAAAGCGGGCGGCTACGACGTCCCGGTGGGAGAAGACCTGGCCGCCATGACCCTGGGACTGGTGGGCTGCGGCCTCATTGGCTCGGAAGTGGCGCGCCGCGCCGCCGCCTTCAAAATGCGCATCCTGGTCCACGACCCCTGGGCCGATGCCGACACCGTAGCAGCCTTGGGCGCCGAATTGGTCGCCTTGGACCAATTGCTGGCCCAATCCCACGTGGTCAGTCTGCACACGCCGTTGACCGATGCCAACGCCGGCATGGTCGACGGCGCGTTCCTGCAGGCCATGCCACGCGGCAGCTTTTTAATCAATACCGCCCGCGGCGGTCTGGTCGACGAGGCCGCCCTCATCAGCGCCCTGCAAAGCGGCCACCTGGCCGGGGCCGGCCTCGATTGCCAGGCCAGCGAGCCACCCCAGGGCTTGTCGTTGGAATTGGTGCGCCTCGATCAGGTGCTGGCCATGCCCCACTCCGCCTCCAAGACCCTGACCGCCCGCCGCCGCATGTCCTTGGTGGCGGCCCAGGGCATCGCCCAATGCCTGCAGGGAAAGGTGCCCGACCACGTAGTCAACAAAGCCGTCCTTGACAACCTTTCGCTTACCTGACCCCGAAACCATCCCTTTTCTCAGCACGGTGCAATTATGAACCTCCCTCCCGCCAGCGGCATTCGCGTCCCCCTCCAGATCTTGCGCGACTGGGTCACCGCGCTGTTTGCCCAAGCCGGTATGCCGGCCCAGGACGCCGAGCTGATGGCGCAGCTTTTGGTGCTGACCGACCAGCGCGGCGTTTTCAGCCACGGCACCCAGGCGGCCCCTGGCTATATCAGTATGATCCAGAGCGGCCGGGTCAACCCGACCCCCCAGCTAGAAATCACCGCCCAGACCGATACCACCCTGGTCATCGACGGCGACGGCGGCATGGGCCACCTGCCCTCGCACCGGGCCATGAGCTGGGCCGTAACCCAGGCCAAAAAGCACGGCCTCGCCGCCGCCACCACCGGCAACCATTTCCACTTTGGCGGCGCCGGCAAATACTCGCGTCTGGCCCTGGAACAGGACTGTATCGGCATCGCCGTCTCGTCGCATCGCTTCCAGGTGCCCAGCGGTCCGGGCACTTCCATCCTCAACGCCTCGGGCGGTTCCCCTTTCAGTATCGCCATTCCCGCCGGCCAGCAACCGCCCTTCGTCCCCGATATGGGCACCGGCTTCGTGCCCTGGGAAGAGGATCTTTTCCAACGCTTCCCCTGGATTTATTTCAAAAGCGTCGGTCTGGCCGCCACCATGCAGGCCCTGGGCGGCATTCTCGCCGGCATATACCGCCCCCAGGTCCAGGAACCCATTTCCCAATGGAAATCGAACCAGGGCGGTTTCTTCACCGTTTTCGATGTCTCCTGCTTTATGGACATAGACGAATTCAAGGCCGAAATGGACCGCTATATTGGCCAGGTCCGCAGCACCGAACCCCTGCCGGGCCAACAGCGCTCGGAAATGGCCGGCGGCCTCGAATGGGAACGCGAGCGCGACTACGGCCAAAACGGCATCCCCGTGGGCGAAGAACACCGGCAAAGACTAGAAAGTATCGCCGCCGAATTGGGCCTCGATTCGCCGCTGGGCCAATTCGAACACAGCCGCTTTTCCGCCGACTAAGAGTTTAGACGAAAACCGCGCTGCCGACCCCAAAGCGAGGTTTTCGCCTAGGCTCTAAAAAAACCGCCGCCCCACCCTTGCCGCAGCAACTGGCCACCGGGGCGGCAATTCCGTACTTTGCATGGATTGCAGCGCACGTATTCCAGGCCAATCCATGTCCGCGCCCACTTCGACAACGAGCCCGCCCCAAGCAACCCTGAGCTGGACGGCTCACCCCTTGCAGGACGAGCCGCCCAGTAAAACGGCCCTGCTATGCTTAATTATCGCGGCGGTGGCCTATGGGGTTTCCTGGCTCTACCAGGCGCCGCTTTGGGGCCTGTTCGCCGGAGTCGTCCTCATCGCTGCCATGTCGCGCTATTTCCTCCCCACTCGTTACCGTATCGACGAGCGCGGCGTTGAGATCACCCATTTACAGACCCGCCTGCATCCCTGGAGCAACTTCCGCCGCGCCGCCATTGATCGCCACGGGATTTTCCTCAGCCCCTTCGCCCGCCGCCACCGGCTCGATTCCTTTCGCGGCGTCCACCTGCGTCTGGGTCCCCAACCCGAACAAGCAATCCAACTGGTCCGAGAGCATGTCGCAACTGAATCGTCTTAAGGACTGGTGCCGCCACGCCTTTGCCGTGGAGGGCCCCTCCCAGGAGCTGTCCGCCGAGGACCACCAGCTTATCGACCGGCTGGCCGATTTCCTAGTACGCCGGCGCTTGAGTATGCCGGCCTTGCTAATTCTCGACAGCAGCCGCCCCCTGACTTTCCTGGGCGCCCAGATGCTGACTTTTCTCTCTCCTTTCGCTACCTTATTGTTTTCGCCGGCCCAATACCAGCGCTTCACCCACCTGTTGGAGCATCGCGCCAATATAGAGGTGCTGATCAACGCCATTGTCGCCGCAGACGCGGGAGAAAAAAATAGGAGCGCTGATACCAGCAATGCCTGAAAGTGCGACCATACCGCATGGATAAACTAGACGTAGTCATCGCCACCGATTGCGGCAGCACCACCACCAAGGCGATCCTCATCGAGAAGCAAGGGGATACCTACCGGCAGACCTTCCGCGGCGAAGCCCCCACCACGGTGGAAGCGCCCTTTGAGGACGTCACCCGCGGCGTGCTCAACTCAATCCAGGAAATCGAAGAGTTGTCGGGCCGCCGCATCCTCGACGGTGAACGCATCATCACCCCGGCCACGTCCGAAGAAGGGGTCGACCTGTACGTCTCGACCTCCAGCGCTGGCGGCGGCCTGCAAATGATGGTCGCCGGGGTCGTCCAGGCCATGACCGGCGAGAGTGCCCAGCGCTGCGCCCTGGGGGCCGGGGCCATCGTCATGGATGTACTGGCGGCCAACGACGGACGCCTGCCGCACGAAAAGATCGAACGCATCCGCCAGTTGCGCCCCGATATGCTGCTGTTGTCGGGCGGCACCGACGGCGGTACCGTCAGCCACGTGGTTGAACTGGCCGAATTCATTGCCGCTGCCGACCCCAAACCGCGCTTTGGCAGCGGCTTTCAACTGCCCGTGGTCTTCGCCGGCAATAAAGACGCCCGCGATCAGGTCGAACAGGTACTGGGCGAAAAAGCCGCCCTCACCGTCACCGACAATATCCGCCCTGTCCTCGAACAGGAAAATCTGGCGCCGGCCCGCCACGCCATCCACGACCTCTTCCTCGACCATGTCATGGCCCAGGCACCGGGCTACCCCGTGCTCATCGGCTGGACCGGGGCCCCCATTATGCCCACGCCCGGGGCCGTCGGCCAGATTATGCAGACCATTTCCCGCCGCCAGGACATCAATGTCGTCGGCGTCGATATCGGCGGGGCCACCACCGACGTTTTCAGCGTCTTCGGCGAGGTCTTTAATCGCACCGTCAGCGCCAATCTGGGCATGTCCTACAGCATCTCCAACGTCCTGGCCTCGGCCGGCCTGCCGCACATCATGCGCTGGCTGCCTTTCGATATGGACGAGGCCGAATTGCGCGACCGCATCAAGAATAAGATGATCCGCCCCACCACCATCCCGCAGATGCTCGAAGAGCTGCAAATAGAACACGCCATTGCCCGCGAGGCCCTGCGCCTGGCTTTCGTCCAACACCGCGAATTGGCCGTCGGCCTCAAGGGAGTGCAGACCGAACGCACCCTCTCCGATGTCTTTGACCAAAGCGCCTCGGGCGAGAGCCTGATCCGCATGCTCGACCTCGATCTTTTGGTGGGCAGCGGCGGCGTTTTGTCCCACGCCCCAGCGCGGCCGCAGACGGCGGCCATGCTCATAGACGCCTTCCTTCCCGAAGGCATCACCCGGCTGGCGGTGGACAGCATTTTTATGATGCCCCACCTGGGCGTCCTTTCCACTGTCGATGAAAAAGCCGCCACCGACGTCTTTGAACGCGACTGTCTCATCTACCTGGGCACCTGTATCGCGCCCGTAGGCCAGGGCAAGGACGGCGAAATTTGCGCCACCTACACCCTGGACCTGCCCCAGGGCCAACAACAAGGCGATTTGCGCGTCGGCCAGCTGCTACAATTCGACCTAGCCGACGAAGCCGAGGCCGACATCCAATTACAACCCGCCAAAGACTGGGACCTGGGTCCAGGCCCTGGTCGCCCGCTGCAAACCAAGGTGCGCGGCGGCATCGTCGGCCTGGTATTAGACGGTCGCGGCCGCCCCCTGCAATGGCCCCAGGACGAAGACCAGCGCGGCCGATCCGTCGCCGCTTGGGCCCAGTCCCTCAACCTGTACCGGCAATAAGACTATGGCCCACGCATATACCCCCGGCTTGCGCGTCACCGCCCAAGCGACAATTGAAAAACAGCGACGCCTGCCCCTCCAGGGCGAAGTCCTGGTCGAAGCCGGCGAGCAGGTGGGGCGCGACCAGATTGTCGCCCGCACCCAACTGCCCGGCGATGTAACCACCTTGAATCTGGTCAACCGCCTGGGCACCACGCCGGCAGAATTGCCCAATTACTTGCTCAAAAAAGAGGGCGACCCAATCGCCAAAGGCGAGCCCCTGGCCGAGAACAAGCCCTTTATTAAATGGTTTAAGACCATCGTCGAATCGCCCATAGACGGTACCCTGGAAAGCATCTCGTCGATCACCGGTCAGCTCATTTTGCGGACTCCACCCCGCCCTGTGGAAGTAAACGCCTACGTCGACGGCACAGTGACCCAGGTATTGCCCGGAGAAGGCGTCTCCATTGAAACCCACGGCGCCTTTATCCAGGGCATCTTTGGCATTGGCGGCGAGTACGGCGGCGAATTGATTCTAGTAAGCGAAGACCCCGATACCGTCGTCGAGGCCCAGGCCATTGGCCCCGAATGCGCCGGCCGCATTGTCGTAGGCGGCAGCCTGCTCACCAGCCAGGCCATTGCCCGAGCCCGCGAAGTGGGCGCTGTGGGCCTTATTGGCGGCGGCATCCGCGACCAAGACTTGCGCGAGCTATTGGGCTACGATCTGGGCGTGGCCATCACCGGCACCGAGGATATCGGCCTGGCGGTGATTGTCACCGAGGGCTTCGGCCAAATAGCCATGGCCGCCCGCACCTTTGATATTTTGCGCGCCTGCGCCGGACGCCAGGCCTCGGTATCGGGGGCCACCCAAATTCGCGCCGGTGTACAGCGCCCCGAAATTATCGTCCCCGACCTGGAAAACAGCCCCACCACCCAAGCCGTGCAAAGCCACGAAGGCGGCCTCCAGGAAGGCGACTTGCTGCGGGTTATCCGCGCCCCCTACTTTGGCCGCCTGGGCAAGGTCAGCGACCTGCCCGCCCCTTTGCAGCAAGTGGAATCGGGTGTCCACGTGCGAGTTTTGGAAGTCGAATTTGACGACGGCAGCCGCGCCTTGGTGCCGCGCTCCAACGTCGAATTAATTGAAGAATAGAACGTTGAGTTTATGCTTTGGCGGCTGTAGCGGCCCGCTGTGGGCCGTTTCAGTCCGGTGAAATACTTTTTGCTACGGGCGGCACGGATAGCTGGTGCCACTCCTCCATATCAGAGAGGGAGCGTATGCGCAAATTACCTTTAGGCCTAATCTTCGTCTTTATGCTGGGCCTACTGCTGGCTTTTGTCATTGGCGCCCGGGCTCTGACCCCGCCCACCGCCCTGGAAGCCTTCGATACACCCAGCGACGCCGGCGGCAGCATCACCCTGACCTGGCCCCGCGCCGCCGACGCCCCAGTTGGCACCACCTACCTGATTTGGGTGGCCCTGAGCCCCGAGGGGCCCTTCCACCCCGCCGCCGAGATCAGCGCCGTGGGTAATATTATGGCCAACGAACCGGCCCTCTTTGGCCACGACGACGCCAACGAAAATTTCCACTTCGCCCATATAAACGGCTATACCCCCGCCGGCGCCGAAGCCAGCACCGAGCTAGACAACGAGACCACCTATTATTTGCGCCTCGATGTCAAAACCGGCACCCAGATCCAAGCGGGCACCGGCGTGGCCCAAGCGCGCTCGACCGAAAATCTCTTCAACCGGCCCAAACTCAATAATTTCATTCTCGGCACCCTGTTCTCCATCGTCATCCTGGGCTATATCGCCGTGGCCCGGCGGCGCGAATTGTCGATCCGCCGCATCGCCGGTCTCGAAGCCCTCGACGAAGCCTTGGGTCGGGCCACCGAAATGGGCAAACCGGTACTCTTTGCCCACGGCCTGACCTCCATGGACAGCCCCTCGACCATCGCCTCCATCAATATCCTCGGCCGGGTCGCCCGTCGCACCGCCGCCTTCGACACAATGCTGAAAGTGGCCAATAACGACCCCATCGTCATGTCGGTGAGCCAGGAGGTAGTCAAAGAAGCCTATCTCGAAGCCGGCCGACCCGACGCCTTCAACCCCGACAATGTCTTTATGGTGGCCACCGACCAGTTCTCCTACGCCGCGGCGGTGGAGGGCATTATGGTGCGCGAACGGCCGGCGGCCAATATCATGATGGGCTATTTCTACGCCGAATCGCTGCTATTGGCCGAGACCGGAGCCAGCACCGGGGCCATCCAAATAGCCGGCACCGATTCCTACACTCAGCTACCGTTTTTCGTCACCACATGTGATTATACCCTGATGGGCGAGGAATTATACGCGGCCAGCGCCTACCTGTCCCGCGAGCCCCGCCTGTTGGGCAGCCTCAAAGGGCAAGACGTGGGCAAGGCGATTTTTATTGGTGCTCTGGTCCTGGGCACTCTGCTGGCCACTTTCGACCTGCCGCAACTCACCTACGTCTTCACCGCCTACTAGGAGACACGTATGCTCTTTTTAAAGCGCACACTGCCCCTGGGTATAGCCTTCGCTTTGGGCCTGGTCGGCATAGCCATCTACTATATTCCCCACAGCGCCGCCCAAGCTATGGAACGAGACTTGGCTATCTGGCTGCGCATTATCGCCGCCTGGGCTTATTTCCTGGGTCTGGGCAGTCTGTTGCAGCTGCACTGGGCCCGCATCCGCCAGCACCAGGCGGGCTGGGGCTACAGCTTAGTCGTATACCTCAGCTTTGGCCTTATGTTCTTCTTCGTGCTCTATAACAACGGTATGGGCCCTTTCGCCGCCCAGGCCTCAGCCGGTGGCTACCAGTGGATTTTCAGCTATGTCTACGTGGCCTGCGCCGCCACCATGTTTTCGCTGTTGGCCTTCTTCATCGCCTCGGCCGCCTTCCGCACCTTCCGGGCCCGCAGTCCGGAGGCGGCCATTCTGCTGGTTTCAGCCGTCATCGTCATGCTGGGCCAGGTCCCCATCGGTGCCTATATCGGGGACTATATTCCCCAAGCCAAGGAGTGGTTGATGAGGGTGCCCAATATGGCCGCCAAACGCGGTATCCTCCTGGGCGTCAGCCTGGGTGCCATTGCCACCTCGCTGCGCATTATCTTTGGCATTGAGCGCTCCTATCTGGGCGGAGGTGAAGAATGATCGAAAAACTGCTCAACCTCGACCGCCGCTACATCTTCATCTTCGTCTTCCTGGGGGTGGGGATCCCGCTGCTACTCGACTTCTCCTTCCCCATCAAACCCGAAAAACATGCCCAAGCCATCTACGACCAAATAGAACGAGTCGGCGATAAAAAGGGCACCGTGCTGCTGTCCTTTTCCTACGGCCCCAGCACCGTCCCCGAATTGCAACCGATGGCCCTATCTCTGTTGCGCCACTGTTTCCGCCGCGATATCAACGTCGTGGCCATCTGCATGTGGCCAGACGCGCCCGGCTTGGCGCAACAGGCCCTGGAAGAGATAGCCGCCGAATTCGATAAACAAGAAGGGATCGACTACGCCTTTATGGGCTACAAGCCCGGCTTTCAGAACGTCATTCTCAATATGGGGCAGGATTTCCACAGCACCTTTCCCCAGGACGCCTGGGGCGCGTCTTCCGATACCCTGGCGGCTACCCGCAATATTCACTCGCTGAAAGATTTCGACTTTATCTTCGACCTGGCCGCCGGCTCTTCTATCGACCAGATGTGGATCCCCTTTGGTCAGGAGAAATATAAATTTCCCCTGGGCGCCGGTTGCACAGCGGTGATCGCACCGGACCTATATCCCTACATTCAATCCGGCCAGATCGTCGGTCTGTTGGGCGGCCTGTCCGGGGCGGCCCAGTACGAGGCGATCATTGGGAAACCCGGCGAGGCCACCAAAGGCATGCGCCCGCAATCGGTGACCCACCTCATCATGATCGCCTTCATCCTGCTGGGCAATACCATGTATTTCCTCTCGCGCCGCTCGGTTCAAACCGCGGCCAACAGCCAGTAAGGAGACGGCCATGAACCGAGACAGTTATTTCTTTTTGGCTTTTATCCTGCTCTTCGCCGCCATCAATATAGGCCTGTTGGTCAGCGGGTCTTTGCAGGCGGACTGGACCGGCTTTGGCATTATCGTCGCCGCCGGATTCACCCTGGCCCTCTACAGCTTCCTCTACAAAGACAATCCGCTGTTCAAATTCGCCGAGCACGTCTTTGTCGGAGTCGCCGCCGCCTATGTCTTTGGCCAAGTCTGGTACCCAACCATCTACGGGGAAATTCTCGGTCCCATGACCGGCGTCGGCGACTTCGACGCCTGGCTACTGGTGCCCACCCTTCTGGGTCTGTTGATGCTGACCCGTTTTTCGCCGAAATTCGGCTGGCTCAGCCGCATCTCCTTCGCCTTTGTCGTGGGGGTCGGCGCCGGCTTGAGCATTCCGCGCACCATCGCCTCCCAGATCCTGGCACAACTGGAACCGACGATGCGGCCGTTGAGCATGGATATGGACGGTCTGAACCTCTTTTTAATTTTGGTGGGGGTAGTGGCCGTGCTGGTCTACTTCTTCTTCTCGGTAGAGCACAAAGGCGCCGTCGGCCACGTCTCGCGCCTGGGGATCTGGTTCCTGATGATCTCCTTTGGCGCTTCCTTCGGTTTTACCATCATGGGCCGCCTGTCGCTATTTATCGGCCGCATGCAATTCCTTATGGGCGATTGGCTGCCCTTAATAGAATGAGATGAGCGAGTCCGTGTGTTGCAAAAATTGGGGGTTACAGCAGGCATCAGTCCTGCCGTAACCCCCAATGCCGTTGCCAGTAGCCCATTCAGGCCGCTTCGATACTGTCGGGCCGGCTGCCCACCGAAGGCGGCGCCATAATCCGCCGCTGCTGTTGGCTGGCCTGCGGGTACTCCTCCAAATTGTAGTAATTTTGCGACCAGGCCGAATGCCCCGGGCTGTATTTGAAGAGTAGGGCGCGGCGTTCGTACGGCGCCGTCCAGGGCATGGTACCGTGCACCAGCGCTTCGGTAAAAATAACCACGTCCCCGGCCTCGACCTCGGGCTGGCGCACATAGTGGGCCGGCCGCTGATACGCGCGCACCTCGTCGGGAATGGAATTGACAAAATTGCTCTTGTGCGAACCCGGTATACAGGCAAAACCGCCGTCCCCCGCCGCCGCTGGGCCCAGGCTATAGGTGAATACCGTCAAGCCGTTGCGCATCACCCCGTCGTGATAGCGGTACCAGTGATCGGCGGCGTGGATTTGCGGCGTCGAGCCGCCGTGCAGCCGGCCCCGGTCGGCGCCCTGCTGCATGAAAATGCAATAATCGTGGTCGAGGCGAAATTTAGGCCCGAGCAATTCGTTTAAATACGGCAATAGCTTCGGGTGATCGACCAGATTGAGAAAATCCGCCCCCCAATGCGAAACCTTACTGGTGCGGCGCATACCCTTTTCGTCGTAGTCGCCGGGCCAGGCCCGATCGGCCTGGTCGCTGAGATCCTTGCACTGCTCCTGGTCCAAGACGTTTTTGACGACTAAATAGCCGTCCAGATCAAAGATGAATTTCTCTTCCGGTGTCATCTGCTTTCCTCTCCTGATTCAATATTTGCGCTGGCAATTTCTATTGAGTCTAGGGCACAGCCCGCTTGCCATCAAGACATCGGCCTTGTAAACCTGCTTCAATCGACGCATTATGCCTTCTTTCCTGCCCCCTTAGCGCAACAGCGATGCTTTCCTAATTGTATTTAAGACGTGAAAGTATACCAATGGGCTAACCTTCCCAAATCAGCGCCACCGCCGTACTATTTGAAGGTACGCCCTGCCATCCTCGAAACACCGGATTGCCATGCCTTCCTTCCGCCTCTTGCTCATTCTGCTCAGCCTGGTTTTCCTGCAGCAAAATGCCAGCGCCCAAAAAGACCGCGAATTGGTGGTGTGGGGCTCGTGGAACGACCGTGGTCTGAAAGCAGCGCTGCGCCAATTCGAAACCGAGCACCCCGGCTGGACCGTGGTCACCTCCACCGGCGCCTCTTCGGGCATGGACCCGCAAAAACTAATGTGCGGCATTGCCGGGGGCAGTCCACCCGATATGCTGGTGCAAGACCGCTTTGCCGTGGGCGAATGGGCGGTGCGCGACGCCTTTATTGCGCTGGATCCCTATATCGCCCAAAGCCAGCAACACCAACAACAGGCCCAACGCGCGGTCCAGGCCCTGGAGCAGAGCGACGGCGACCAGGCCCGCACAGCCCTGCGCCAATTGCAACAGGACCTGGCCCCCCTGGGCCCCAGCCGCCAACTCGACCTGGCCGGCAATTTGGCCGCCCGCCTCGCCAATGCCAACCCGACCGCCCTGGTCCCACAGGCCCGAGCCCTGGCGCAGTTGTGCCAGGCCATCCAACCCGAGCGTTTTTTTACCGCCTGCTGGGAAGAGGCCAGTTACGGCCAGGGCGAAAAACGCCGGGTTTTCGCCGTCCCCAACAGCACCGACAACCGGGCCCTGTACTATAACGAAGACCTGCTCGAACGCGCCGGCCTGGTCGACGAGCACGGCCGTGCCCGCCCCCCGACCGACTGGCGCCAACTCAAAGAATACGCCGTGGCCCTAACCGAGCACGACGCCGACGGCAATATGGTGCGCCTGGGCTTTGCCCCCAACTACGGCAATAGCTGGCTGTATATCTACGGCTGGCTCAACGGCGGCCGTTTTATGAGCCCGGACGGCCGGATCTGCACCCTGGACGATCCGCCCATTGTCGAGGCGCTGCAGTTCATGACCGAAATCTACGACGCTCTGGGCGGCATTGAAAAAGTCGACGCCTTCCAAAGCACCTTCCAGGCCGGTGAATTCGACCCTTTCCTGACCGGCAAAGTGGCGATGAAAATCGACGGCAATTGGCAGCTCAACAATATCGTCGACTACGCCCCCAACCTGCGCTTCAACGTCGTCCCGGCCCCTGCGCCCCAAGGGCACCAATCCGTCACCTGGTCCGGTGGCTTCTCCTGGGCCATTCCCGCCGGCGCGTCCCAACCCGAGATGGCCTTTGAGCTGATCCGCTTTCTCAGTAGCGACCGCATTTGGCGGCTGCGCAACCAGGTCGCCGCCCGCTACGCCGCCAGCCGCGGCCGCAGCTTTATCCCGCCGATGGCACCGATGCCCCATATCAATACCCTGACTTACAATCTGCTGCTGCGCGACAATACCGATCTAAGCCCCAATATCAAGGAAAACTTCCTCCTCTTCACCGACTTAATGCGGCTCTCGCGCTATCGCCCAGTCACGCCGGTGGGGCAATTGCTTTGGGACGAGCACGCCCGCGCCTACGAAAAAGCCGTGCGCCATACCTATACCCCGCTGGAAGCCCTGCAACGAGGCACCCGCAGGGTACAGGAGGAACTCGATCTGATCCACGCCCAAACGGTGTACCCGCAGGTGGTCTGGGCCTACCCGCTGGGCGCATTCGGCCTGCTGTTGGTGGCCGCCCTGGCCTTTGTCCTGTGGCGTGGCCGCGGCACCTTCCGCTGGCGCTCCCAGCATCTGGCCGGCTATCTTTTCGCCGGCCCTTGGCTGCTGGGCCTGGCCGTTCTTACCGCCGGCCCCATCGTCCTCTCCATCGTCTATAGTTTCTGCCGCTACGATGTCTTGCACCCGGCCGAATTCGTCGGTCTGGACAATTACCGCCGGCTGCTGTTCGACGATCCCATTTTCTGGAAATCGCTGGGCAATACCGCCTTTATGATGCTGGGCGTGCCGCTGGGCATGGCCGTGGGACTGGGGATCGCCCTGCTGCTCAACGCCCAGGTGCGCGGAATGCAGATCTACCGCACTATCTTTTACCTGCCCGCCATTGTACCACTGGTGGCCAGCGCCATTTTGTGGATCTGGGTCCTCAACCCAGAAGTAGGCCTGCTCAACGCCCTGTTGCGGCTGGCCGGCTGGGGCGATCCGCCCAACTGGTTGCAAAGCTCGTCCTGGCTCTTGGGCTCGAAAAGCGCCCTCATCCTGATGGGTCTGTGGAGCGCCGGCTCGGGCATGATCATTTGGCTGGCCGGTCTCAAGGGCATCCCCGCCCACCTCTACGAAGCCGCGCAAATAGACGGGGCCTCGACCTGGCAGCGCTTTCGCCATATCACCCTGCCTATGCTGTCGCCCTATATCTTCTTCAACCTCATCATGGGCATCATCGGCACCATGCAGATTTTCACCCAGGCCTATATCATGACCCAGGGCGGCCCCGACGATTCGACCATGTTCTACGCCTACTACCTGTTCAACAACGCCTTCCGCTATTTTAAAATGGGCTACGCCTCGGCCCTGGCCTGGATTCTCTTCGTGGTGATTCTGGCTCTCACCCTGATCCAGCTCAAAACCGCCCCGCGTTGGGTCCACTACGAGGCTGAATAATATTGAATGCACTGACTATGAGGGGTTTATCGAAGGGCTTTGTAGGGGCGCTCCTACAAAGCCCGTCAACCGCCAAACTTAACCCAGTAGCCTACTAATCGTGTCGCGTCCTCTTATCGCCGCTGTTTTCTTTCTTGAACTGACCGCCGTGGCCCTCTTGGCGGTGGCCGTGGCTACTGGCCGCTTCGACCAGGGCCCCCTCTTCTTCGGTCTGCTACTGGGCCTGCTGGCCGCCGCCGGAGCCGCCCTGGCCTGGCTCCTGCCCGCCCGCCTGGCAACCCCTTCCCTGACCCATGGAGCCCTGGTGGTGGGCAGCCTGGTCTTTTCCTTCCCCTTTGTCTGGTTGGTCAGCACCAGCTTCAAATACGACGAGGAAATCTTTGTCTACCCGCCGCGCTGGCTGCCCGCCATCCCGCCGGCCATAGAGCATTCGCCCTATTTAAACCCCGCCGGTCTGCAATGGCCCAATCCCCTGGAGCAACTGCCCGCCGCCCGACAGATTGCGCTGCAGCCCTTTATAGAAACAACCCTGTGGCAGCACGCCGCCCCTTTTGCCGCCCGCCGCGCCAGCCCCACCCTCGAAGCCGAAAAAATGCGGCCGATCCTGAGCCAAAGCCTGTTGACCCTGGCCGCCCAGGGCATTCCCGCGGAAACCTGGACGCAGGATAGCTCCGTTATCGCCGCTGCCCTGGTCAGCCGCGTCGACAGCCTGCTATTGGACAGCGCCTGGAAGGCCGTATACCGCTCGGTGGCCCTGCGCCCGCTGGCCATCCGCGACGTCTATTTAGATACCTACCCTGTGCGCCAAGACGACCCCACCAGCCCTTGGCGACCGACCAGCGGCCAGATCAGCGCCATCCCCCAACCGGGCCACCAAGGCTCCCCGACGCCCCTGCTCGTCGCCTATTCCTTTGCCGCAGCCGATTACGCCGCCCTCAGCGCCGAATGGCCGCTGCCGGTAGACGCCGACGACTTCCTGGGTTTTACCCTGCCTTTGCGCCAGGACCGTTCTTGGCACCGACTGCACCTGACCCTGGAACTGGACGGCATCCGCTACGTCCCCGCCGACCCGCTCTATCTGGGCCAGCACCGCTGGCAGGAAATTGGCTTCAAAATTAGCGCCCTGGACCCGCGCGACGAGCGCGATTTGGGCATCTGGCCCCTCGTCCCGGCCGACGATCAGGAGGGCGTCTTCAGCCAGGAAGGCCGCTTCCGCCTCATCCTAGGCTTTGAGCAGGCCTCGCGTTGGGCCGCCCTGTGGCGCAAGTACACCGACGCCTACCGCCAGGCCTATATCGCCGCCGAGCACCGCTGGTCCTACGTATTCAACAGTCTCTATCTGTCTCTAATGACTATCGCCGGCCAGTTGTTGAGCTGTTCACTGGTGGCCTATGCCTTTGCCCGCCTGCAATGGCCCGGCCGCGATCTCCTCTTCGGCCTGTTGCTGGCCACCATGATGCTGCCGCCGCAGGTGACCATGATCCCCGTCTTCATGCTCTTCCGCCTGCTGGGCTGGTACAATAGCCTAAAGGCGCTGTGGGCCCCCTCTTTCCTGGGGTCGGCTTTTTTCATTTTCATGCTGCGCCAATTCATGAAAGCCATTCCCACCGACCTGGAGGACGCCGCCAAAATAGACGGCTGCAATCTCTTCGGCATTTACTGGCGCATCATTCTGCCGCTGATGAAACCGGCTCTGGCCGCCGTCTGCATCTTCACCTTCATGGGCACCTGGAACGACTTTATGGGTCCCCTGATCTACCTCAACGACCAGCGCCTGTACCCTTTGGCCTTAGGGCTGTTCGACTTCCGCAGCCAGTACAATAGCGAATTCGGCATGCTGATGGCCGCCTCCACCCTGATGACGTTGCCGGTGATTGCTATTTTCTTCTTGGCGCAAAAGTATTTCATCCAGGGCGTCACCCTCACCGGCATGAAAGGATAAAGCCTGTGCCCCGTCTACGTCCCGCCGCTTTGAGCCGTTGGATGACCCGCCGCAATATCCTCTTCAAGCACCAGCTGGCCAATAGCGCCGGTATCAGCTACGAAGTCCTCAGGGAAGCGGCCGAAAACCCCGATAGGGAGGTGGCCCAGGACCTGCTCGACCGCCTTGCCCGGGCCCTGGACTGCCCGGTTGAGGAATTGGGCCGATAAGAGGGACGTATCCAGGTGGACTCTTCGGGGTGTCCACTTTTTCAGGGGAGAGTCCAACATGGCTTAACCATTGTCCGTCAAAACAGGGCAACTCCACCGCACCGTCCAGGAGCTGCTGGGTCACAAAACCTCAACACGACAACGATTTATACGCCTGTGCTCAACCGAGAAGAGTTGGCCGTGCCGAAGTCCGCTCGATCGGTGAAATCAGAGAAGCTCTATGAGTAATTTAAATGCGAACATGTCATCTTTTTCTGACCCCGATAAAACCAGCCTCCCTGGTCAGTAGTGATAAGCCCCTCCCCGGGCGTAAAATATCCCCAAAAACCGAAACGAAACCGGACGCTGCCTAAGGCCAAGTTATCGTAAATACACCGTAAATATCCGGTATTCTCGCTAACGCTAAAATTGAAACTTGCCGCTCTTCATATTTCCCATCTCGGCATCGCAGTGTTGTCGGCAAAGAGTAATCACCCCCTACTCCGCCTTGCCTCCCCCCGGATTGGCCGGGGCGCTCTGCCACTGGCGGATAAACTCAAGCTTGCCTTCCAACTGGTGCAGGCAGGTAAAATGCGCCACCTGCTTGCCCACCGCCCGCACCCGTTCGGCCAACTCTTCGTCCGTCATGGCCCCGTCGTCGTCGAATTCCTTCCACGCCTGCGGCACCGAGGCCTGCTCGGGAATAACCCAGGCATGCAACGCGCGGCAAATATCGCGCAAGCCATTGAGCGCGTTATTGGCCCCCATGCGCCCGCCCGAAACGCCGACCAGCCCGACCATTTTCCCTTCCCACTGGTCAAAGCCCATCAAATCGAGCGCATTCTTGAGCACGCCGCTGAAGCTGCCGTGGTATTCGGGCGTGCCCAAGATAACCCCTCGCGCCTGGGCCACGTCGCGCTGCAGGCGGAAGACATCGGCCGGGTATTCGCCCTCCTCATCGCGCCCGTCGCAAAAAGGCAGATTGTATTCGCGCAAATCGATCAACTGCGTCCGCGCCCCCGTCTGCTGGGCCCCCTCCAACGCCAATTCCACCACCCGCCGCGTATAACTGCCCTCACTCAAACTACCACACAACCCCACCACCAGTACGCCCTCTTCAACCTGACTCATCCCAGAATCTCCTGTTTTGTCTTTCATTTTTTAAATGGAGTGAAACCGCAGGTTTTGGGGGGTGTCGGCCGGCGGTGGGCAGTGGGGGAATGGGGCGGGGAAGCTGAAGGCCGGGCGGGCGGCGCAGCCGGGCGGCAGGGGGAAGGCCGCAAGCGGGCCTCACTGCCCACCAGAGGCCGGCACCCCCCAAAACCGTCCTTCACCCAGCCTCCTCCGCCCCCTGTCGCAACCGATCCGCCAACCCCGTATAACGCTCGGTAATCTGCGCATTCCGCACCGCCAACGCCAACGCCTGCTTGGTGCCCACCAAAACCACCATTTGCCGTGCCCGGGTAATCCCCGTATACAGCAAATTGCGCTGCAGCATCATATAGTGCTGCGTGCTCACCGGCATCACCACCACCGGATATTCCGATCCCTGCGATTTGTGCACCGAGCAGGCATAGGCCAAAACCAACTCGTCCAATTCGCCAAAATCGTATTCCACTTCTTCCTCAAAGAGCACCACCAGCTTCTGCTCTTCGGCATCGAGTGATTGGATGCGCCCGACATCGCCGTTGAAAACGGTCTTGTCGTAATTATTACGGATCTGCATCACCTTGTCGCCCACCCGATATTCGGTATGCCCGCGCTTCCACCGCGGCGCCTCCGGATTGAGGGCCTGCTGCAAAACCTGGTTGAGGTTGTGGGCCCCGGTGAGGCTGCGGTACATCGGCGTCAGCACCTGAATATCCTCCACCGGGTCCAGCTCGTAACGCTGCGGCAGACGGCGAGTGCACAAATCCTGGATAAGGGCGACGATGCGCTCGGGCTCCTCTTCCTGAATGAAAAAGAAATCCTGGGCTTTGCGGTTGTCTATATGGGGAAAGCGCCCTTGGTTGACCTTGTGGGCATTGATAATGATCTGGCTTTCCTGCGCCTGGCGAAAAATATGCGTCAGCCGCACTACCGGCAGGGCGCCGCAGACAATGAGGTCGCGCAAAACGCTGCCGGCCCCCACCGAGGGCAACTGGTCGACATCGCCCACCAGCACCAGCCGCGCCGAGGTCGGCACTGCCTTCAACAGACTGTTCAACAGGGCGGTATCGATCATCGACACCTCGTCGACGACCACCGCGTCGGTCTTGAGGGGATTATCGCGATTGTATTCAAAGCCCTCGGGCGGCTTGAAACCGAGCAGCCGATGAATGGTGCGGGCCGGACGCTGGGTCGCCTCCGACAGCTTTTTCGCCGCCCTCCCAGTGGGAGAACACAAAACCACTCGCAAACCCTGTTGCTCAAGTAGACCGATAATGCCCTGGGTAATGGTGGTTTTGCCCGTCCCCGGCCCACCGGTCAGCACCATGACCTTGTGGTCGGCGGCCATACGAATGGCCGACTTTTGCGTCTCTTCGTATTCAATGCCGGCTTTGCCTTCGAGAACGGCCAGCACCTCATCGAGCTTATCGGCGTCTTCGCCCTGCTCTTCCCCACCCTCCCGCAACAGGCGCTGCAGCGATTCGGTGGCCCCGACCTCGGCGTAGTATAGCGGCGGCAGATAAGCCCGTCCCTCGTCGACCATGGCGCCGCCGTCCTCGGCCAAAGCCGCCAATTGCGGGGCCAGCAGGCCGGCGTCCACTTCCAGCTCTTTCTGGGCGGCGACGACCAACTCCTCCTGCGGCAGGAACACATGCCCTTCGTCGCTGGCCTGATTGAGGGCATAGCGCAAGCCGGCCTGCAAGCGCTCGGGGGCATCGGCGGCCACGCCCAGGGAACGGGCGATGCGGTCGGCCGACAAAAAGCCGATGCCCCAGATTTCGCGCTCCAGGCGGTAGGGATTCTGGCGCACCAGCTCGACGGCCTCGTCGCCGTATTTCTTGTAGATTTTTACCGCGTAGCCCGTACTGACCCCGTGCGACTGCAAAAAGAGCATGACGTCCTTAATGGCCCGCTGCTCTTCCCACCCCGCCTTGATCACCTCGACGCGCTTGGGTCCCGTACCCGGCACTTCCAGCAGACGGTCGGGGTCCTGCTCAATAATGTCTAGGGTTTCCAAGCCAAAGTGGGCAACAATGCGCTTGGCCGTCACCGGGCCGATGCCTTTAATCAGGCCCGAGCCCATATATTTGCGGATGCCTTCTAAGGTGGCCGGATAGACCGTGGTATAGCGGGTAAATTTGAACTGCCGACCGTATTTGGGGTGGGTCGACCAATCGCCCTGCAAACGCACACTTTCGCCCGGTTGCACACTGGCCATGGCCCCGACCACGGTCACCAACTCGTCGCGCCGGTCTTTGCTCTGCAGGCGGGCGATGGTATAGCCGGTGTCATCCCCCTGATAGGTGATGCGCTCTATGGTGCCTTCGAGGAATTCGGCCATGGCGGGGCCCCAGGCGTCCAGGAGCAGTAATGCCCTTGGACGCGGCCGTTCAGTCTTCGCTTTCGATGAGCCGGAAGGGATCGTGAATCTTGAATTCCTCCACTATCTGACCGCCGATAAGATGCTCCTGAATGACCCGTTCCAGTTTATCCACATTCATCGAATGATACCAGACTCCCTCGGGATATACCACCACCGTCGGCCCCGATTCGCAGACCCTGAGGCAGTCGGCCTTGGTGCGGTGGATGCCACTGGTACGGGGGCTGCCGTAGCCCAATTCAGCCAGCCGCCGCTTGAGATATTCCCAACACTGGGCCCCGGTATCGTCCTGGTGGCATTTGGGCTTGGTCGGGGTGGCGCAGAGAAAAATATGACGTTCTAGCGGGATGGGTTCGGGACGGATTTTGCGTACTTGGCTCATGGTTTCCTTTCAGGAGGCCAGCCAGTTGGCCTCGAGCGGACGATGGGTATAATCGTGGGTCTTGGTGCCATCGAAATCATCGACGGCGTGGTCGTCGCCTTCAATGATATACTTGTAAATCGTCAGCCCTTCTAAACCCACCGGCCCCCGACTGTGCAGGCGGTTGGTGCTGATACCAACTTCGGCCCCCAAACCGTAGATGAAACCATCGGCGAAACGGGTCGAGGCGTTGCGCATCACCGAAGACGAATCGACGGCCTGCAAAAAGTGCCGGCCGGCCTCTTTATCCTCCGTGATAATGCTGTCGGTGTGGTGGCTGCTGTAGCGATTGACGTGGTCGATGGCCTCGTCGAGTCCGTCGACCACTTTCACCGCCAGGATATAGTCGAGGTATTCGCTGGCCCAGTCCTCTTCGCTGGCCGCCTGCATCTGGCCGTTGGCGCCGCTCAATTGGCGCGCGGCCTCATCGCCGCGCAATTGGACCTTGGCCGCTAACAGGGCCGGCACGGCGCGGGCCAGGAATTCCCCGGCAATGGCCCGGTGCACCAGCAGCGTCTCGGCCGCGTTGCACACCGAGACGTCCTGGACTTTGGAATCGACCGTCAGGCGCACGGCTTTGTCCAAATCGGCGGCGCGGTCGACGTAGACGTGGCAAATGCCGTCGGCGTGCCCCATGACAGGGATCCGGGTATTGTGCATGATATGCTGCACCAGCTCGTTGCCCCCCCGCGGCACCAGCAAATCGACATATTGGTCCATGGCCAATAGTTCCTGCACGTCCTGACGGCTTTCCAACAAGGTAATCCAGCCTTCGGGGATCCCCTCGACCTGGGCGCTGGCCGCGGCGATGAGATCGCCCAGAGCGCGGTTGGTATGGGCCGCCTCGCGCCCCCCTTTGAGGAGGACGGCATTGCCCGATTTGAGGCATAAGGTGGCGATCTGCACCAGGGCGTCCGGGCGCGATTCAAAGACCACGCCAATAACGCCGATGGGCACCGACACCCGGAAGACCTCCAAGCCCTGGGCTATTTCCATGGCGCTCTGGGTCTGCCCCAAAGGATCGGGCTGGGAAGCCACCGAGCGCACCATGGCCACGGTCTTGTCGAATTTGCGGCCCAACTGCAGGCGATCGTACAGGGGCTCGCTCAGCTGGCCCCGTGCCGCCGCCAGATCGGCCTGGTTGGCCTCCAGCAAACGGTCCCGGTGCTCTTCCATGGCCCGGGCTATGGCCTCTAAGGCCGCGTCGCGCTGGGTCCTCGGCAAAACCGCCAAGGCGCGCGAAGCCCGACGGGCGTCTTGGGCCCGCCGCAGGATATCCTGGCTCATTGCGTTTCATCCTCCAGGCCGTGGGCCGTTGCAGCGCTCATAATACCCTGCAAAACGCGCGTTACCCGCTGCGGGTCTTCCACCTCGCCTTCGCCCAGACGCACGTAGTCGACCAGGAAATGGGCCCATTCCTTCAATTCATCGGCGTCGCGCCGCTGTTTCAGCACGGCGCCCATATTGCGAATAATGGGATGCTTGGGATTGACCTCTAAAATGCGCCGGGTGGGGGCAAATTCGCGGTCGGCCATTTTCATCAGGCGCTCCATATTGACGCCCATCCCACCCTCGGGCACCACCAGCACGCAAGGACTGTCGGTGAGCCGGTTCGATTCTTTGACGTCGGTGACCCGCTCGCCCAGCTCTTTCTTGAGGAAATCGACCAATTCGATGGTCTGTTCCTTGTCGGCCTGATCGACCCCTTCGAGTTTAACCTCGTCGTCGGCGGCCAATTCGAGATCGGCCGAATCGATGGCCTGGAATTCCTTGTCGGCAAATTTCTGCAGACCGTTGACCACCCATTCGTCTACCGGGTCGCTCATATACAGCACTTCGAGGCTGCGCTTCTGGAAAGCCTCCAGCAGTGGGCTCTGGGCAATGGCCTGGCGGTTCTCGCCGGTGAGAAAATAGATTTTCTCCTGATCCTCTTTCATCCGGTCGACGTATTCCTGCAGCGATACCAGGGCGTCTTTGTCGTCGCTGAGAGAGGAGGAGTAACGCAACAGACCGGCGATGCGCTCGCGGTGCTCGAACTCCATATTGACCCCTTCTTTGAGCACCTGCCCGTAGGCCCGCCAGAAGGTGATATAATCTTCCTCCTTATTCTCCGCCATTTTCTCCAACAAGGTCAGAATGCGCCGCACCAGGGTGGCGCGAATCTTGGCGATCACGGCATTGTTCTGCAGGGTCTCGCGACCGACATTAAGCGGCAAGTCGTCGCAGTCTACCACACCCTGGACAAAGCGCAGATAGAGCGGCAACAGATCCTGGCAATCGCCCTGAATAAAGACGCGCTTGACGTAGAGATTGAGGGCTATTTTGGGCTCGGGCGAAAAGAGTTGGTTCATCGCCGCCTGCCGCGGCACGAACAGGACGCTGTAGAATTGGATCGGCGCGTCGACGACGATATGCTCGTAGGTCAGGGGCGGCTCGGAGTCGCCGCTGAGGTGGGTATAGAATTCGTTGTACTGTTCCGGGGTCACCTCCGAGCGGGCCCTGGTCCACAGCGCCGAGGTATCGTTGGCCTGCTTGCCCGCGACCTTGATCGGATGGGCGACATAGTCGGAATGGCGCTTGATAATCTGTTCCAGGCGGTGGGCGTCGAGGTATTCCTCGCAATCGCTGCGCACGTAGATCTTGATCTCGGTGCCGCGCTCGCTGCGGTCGGAATCGGCAATGGTATAACTGCCGGCCCCGGTCGACTCCCACAGCACCGCCTGGGCATCGGGCTCGGCGCTGCGGGTGGTAAGGACGACGCGCTCGGCGACCATAAAGACCGAATAGAAGCCGACCCCAAACTGGCCGATGAGGTCGAGTTTTTCCTCGTCTGCCTGTTTTTCTTTGAGTTGGGCGACAAACTCGGCCGAGCCCGAACGGGCGATGGTGCCGATATTGCGGGTGACTTCGTCGCGCGTCATGCCAATGCCGGTATCGCGGATGGTCAGCGTCTTGGCCGAGGCATCGACGCTGATATCAATTTCCAGCGGCGCCTCGGGATCGACGATATCGCGGTCGGTTAGAGAGCGGAAATGTACTTTGTCTAACGCGTCCGAAGCGTTGGAGACCAATTCGCGCACAAAGATCTCCGGCTGGGTGTAGAGCGAGTGGATGAGAATCTGCAGCAACTGCTGCACCTCGGTCTCAAAGACACGCTCCTCGACGTGGGCTTCGTTTTCCTGAGTGGGGTTTTCAGACGTCATAGGACCATACTCCTGCTGACAAAATAAACGGTGTAGGACTCAAACCTAAACAATGTACTGAAGTTCCCCCCCTTGGCAAGACTTGCCTGGGTACGGCGAATTTTACCCTTGTGGAAGGTGGGGTCGGCACTATTTTCTACACCATGACCAATCCCTCCGCAGAGCATTACGATCTTATCGTCGTCGGCGGTGGCCCCGCCGGGGCCACCGCCGCCCTCTACGCCCGCCGCCACGGTCTCAACACCCTGCTGCTGGACAAGGCGCGTTTTCCCCGCGACAAAATCTGCGGCGACGCCCTGTCGGGCAAATCGGTGACCATCCTGCACGATCTGGGCCTGCTCGACCAGGTGCGCAATCTGCCCGGGGCGGCCATCTCCCGCATCGTCTTCGGCAGTCCCGACCACACCCAGGCCGATATCGACCTGAGCCTGCACGACCACCGCGACCTGCTCACCGGACAGCTCATGCCCATGGAGGGCTTCGTCATCCGCCGGCAGATCTTCGACCGCTTCCTTTTTGAGCAGGCGCGCCAGGCCGCCGACCGGTGCCTGGAAGGTTTTGCCGTGCGCGACCTGGTCATAGAGGAAGGCCAGGTCCGGGGCGTCAGCGGCCGCCACGAGAACAGCGGCGACGAGCAAGTCTTCCACGGCGATATCGTGCTGGGCTGCGACGGCTTTAATTCTATGGTAGCCCGCAAAAGCGGCCTCTACCAGCACGACAGCGCCCACTGGATGGTAGCCGTGCGCTGCTATTACGAGGGCGTCGCGGGGCTGACAGACCAGATAGAATTGCATTTCGTCGATCCGGTGCTGCCCGGTTATTTCTGGATTTTCCCGCTGCAAAACGGCACCGCCAATATCGGCGTCGGCATGCCGCACGACGCCATCCGCCAGCGCGGCGTCAAACTCAGGGAAGTCCTCGACCAATCCATCGACAGCCCCGCCTTCCGCCAGCGCTTTGCCGGGGCTCGCCGCCTCGAAGAGCCGGTGGGCTGGAATCTACCGGTGGGCAGCAAACGGCGGCGTATGCACGGCGACGGCTTGCTGCTGTTGGGCGATGCCGCCGGCCTGATCGACCCCTTTACCGGCGAGGGCATAGGCAACGCCCTGTATTCGGGTCGGCTGGCAGTGGAAACGGCCGTAGAAGCCCGGCAGGCCAGAGATTTTAGCGCCGGTTTTTTACAGACGTATGAACAACGGGTGTGGACGGCCTTGGGGGACGAGTTAAAAATAAGCACCAATATGCAGCGTCTAGGGCGCTGGAGCCCACTGTTGAACCTGGTCGTACGCCGGGCCGCGCGCAATCCGGCCATCCGCGAATTGCTCAGCGGCATGATGGCCAATGCGGTACCCAAAAAACAACTGACCAACCCACTGTTTTACCTGAAGCTGCTCGTGCGCAATTAGCCCTCAGGACCAGACGTAGATCTCCCCGTCCTCGGGCGCGTAACCAATAAAGACAGCCAGCACGATCCGAGGTTGGGTGCCGGCCACGGCAGGGACTTCGTGAATGCATTGGGTATTGAAGAAATAGAGGTCGCCCGGTTCCAGTTCGACCCGGCAACTGGGCAGTCGGCGGATCTGGGCGTAGGCGTGAAAATTACCCGCTTCGATATGGGGTTGGATCTGCTCATTCCACAGACAGCGGTGCAATAGGGCCTGGGGTCCGGGCCCCTGGTCGTCGGCGTTTTGCACGCAGAGCACACCGGCGAATTGGTGGGTAAAACGCGACACCGCGTAATCGAAGCGCTTTTCGCGCAGGGACACGTGGTCGATATGGGGCCGGTAGGCGTGCGAATCGTAGTGGATGCGGAAAATGGCCGGGCCGTATTGGCGTCCGTCGGGTTCGCGCGCCACCAGTACATCCTTGTCGGGGGCCAACTCGGCCAGACACCGGTACATGAGCTGCACCGGGTCCGCCAAGCCGGTGAAAAGCCCGCCGGTAAATAAAGCACGGGTCTGGGCGGCATGGGCGAAAAACTGCTCGCGATCGCTGCCCTTATTCCCCAACGACGTGCCGATATCAATGCGGGTCCGCTGGCCGGGCTCCAACGGGACGCTGGGATCGTGCATTAAGCCATCTGCGAGAAAACGCTGGACCAGCCCCCGACAGTGATCCGCCGGGTAGGCCCGACGCAGCAGAATAGCCGGAATATCGGCGCGGGCCAAGGCCCCGAGCGGATCGGCATGGCAGGACCGTACTGCGGCAATATCTGGTTCGGCGGGTTTCCAGGCTGTCGACAGGCTCATGACTCCCCCTTCTCAATCAGGCGGCGCGTAGGTTATGCGGTAGATCGCCCCGGCCAGGTCGTCGGAAACCAGCAGCGAACCATCGGGCAGCACCAACAAGTCCACCGGTCGCCCCCAGGCCTGCTGCCCTTGCAACCAACCTTCGGCGAATATTTCATAGGATACGGCCCGGTCACCCTGCAGACTAACCCAGGTGAGCCGGTAGCCGTATTTGCGCGAGCTATTCCACGAACCGTGCTCGGCGATAATAATCTGGCCGCGGTAGGCCGGCGGGAACATCGTCCCTTCGTAAAAGCGCATGCCCAGCGCCCCCACATGGGCCCCAAGACGCGCCGCCGGCGGCACGAACTGGGCGCACGACCGATCGCTTTCCCAGCTTGGATCGACCAGATCGCCGCCGTGACAATAGGGAAAACCAAAGTGCAGACCGGCTATTGCCGCGCGGTTGAGTTCATCGGGAGGCACCTGGTCGCCCAGATTGTCGCGGCCCGTATCGGTGAACCACAACTCACCGCTTTGGGGGTGCCAGTCGAAACCGACCGAATTCCGCACCCCTTCGGCAAAGACCTCCCACCCTGTACCATCGGCGCGCAGGCGACCAATGGTGGCGTACGGGGACGGCCGCAAGCAGGCATTGCAAGGGGCGCCGACGGGCACATAGAGCCAGCCGTCGGGGCCAAAGCCGATAAATTTCCACTCGTGCCAACGATCAGTCGGGAATTTGTCAAAAAGGACGCGGGGTTTCGGCGGGTCCAGCAAGCGCTGTTCAATACGATCGAAGCGCACAATCCGGTGCATTTCGGCCACGTACAGGGCACTGTCGCGGAAGGCCACCCCATTGGGCATAGCCAGATCGCGGGCCAGAGTAATACGGCGGTCGGCCCGATGGTCGCCGTTGCTGTCGACCAGGGCGTATACCTTGCCCTGGTCACGAGTGCCCACGAACAGGGTGCCGGCCGGGCCCCGGGCCAGCGAGCGGGCCCCGGGCACATCGTCGGCATAGAGCTCAATGGCGAATCCAGGCGGCAGAGAAATGTCCTTTAAGGGCAAGGGCCTGTTGCCGACCCGCTCCCCTTTATCCGCCGTCGAACAGGCCCCCGCCCAGAGCAGGGCGACGGCCAGCCCACCGCCTGCGACACGAGCCCAGAATCTCCCGTAGACAGCCATGGCGCAACGAGCGGTTCAGCCCCAGACCCGGCGCAGGGCAGCCCCGGTGGCGGCACAGGCCTCGTCGGCGGCCATCTCGCGCAGTCGCTGGCTGAAAGGTTCGACCATTACCGGACCGCTGTATCCCTTAGCCCGCAAAGCCCCCAGAAAACCGGCTATATCAATTACCCCGGTTTCGCCGGGCAAGGTACGGACATTATCGAGCTGTTCGTCCACAGGCACACCGGCCGGGGCGTCGTTGACGTGCACATCGACCACCTGCTCAAGGGCCAGCCCCTGCAAATCCTCGACCCCTTCGCCGGCGTTGTACCAATGCCAGCAGTCCAACAGGAAACCGACATTGGCGCCCACCGCCTCGCACAACAGGGCCGTCTGCGCCATCGTGTGCACAAAGGGATGCGCCTTGCTGGCCCACAACGTCTTGGGGGCGACGTATTCCAACCCCAGACTGATACCTGCATCGGCAAGGATGGCGGCGGCCGGCCGTAGGCGCTCGACGTGGAAGGCAAAATTTTCCTCGTAGGTCATTTCGTCCGAAGTCGGCATTAACCAAGTGGCCGTGCGCAAAACACCCAATTGCGCCGCAGTCTCGGCTTGGGCCGGCAATTTTTCCAGGTCGCTGCGGTATTTGCCTTCGTCGCCGCGAAAATCGACCGGGAAACCCCAGGCCGACAGCCGCACGCCGTGACTCCCACACAAATCCTGCACCTGGGCCACGCCCAATTCCACCGCCTGGTCGATGGCAAAATGATAACCGGCAAAACCGTGCCGGGCCGCCAGGGCCAATCCCTGGTCGAGTGAATCTACGGCGACGCCGATGGCTCCGGGCGACAGCGAAGTAAACATGATCGTTCTCCTGGTGGGAGGTCAGCGCAAAATCCCGCCGGCTTGCAAACCGGCCCCAAGACCGACTACAGGCGCTGTTCTCATAGTAAAAAATAGCGTCAGACAGCGACGTTATGTTGCGGCTGCCCCTGCAAAAAGGCAATGACATTATCCACCGCCCCCTCGTTGAGCAATTCCACCCCTTCGGGGGTCTGGTCGGCGGCGTGCGGGGTGAATACCACCTGCTCGCAATCGAGAATGGGATGGCCCGAGCCGAAGGGCTCCTGCGGGAAGACATCGAGAGCGGCCCCACCCAACTGGCCGCTCTGCAGAGCCGCGGCCAGAGCGTCTAGATCGACGACATCGCCGCGGGCGCCATTGAGCAGCAAGGCTCCTTCCTTCATTAGGCCCAATTGGCGGGCGCCAATCAAATGGCGCGTATCGGGGGTCAACTGCACGTGCAGGCTGACCACGTCGGCGGCGCCCAGCAATTCGTCCAGTTCCACATAGCGCACTCCCAGACTCTGGGCCCGCTCGGGCGTGGGGTTGAAGGTCCAGGCAATTACATCCATCCCGACAGCCCGGGCCAGACGCGCCATTTCGGCGCCGATATTGCCTGTGCCCACCACCCCCATGGTCTTGCCCTGGAGCATAGTGTACATACGCCGCGTCCAGCGGCCCGCCTTCATTTCGGCGGTCTGGAAACCGGCCTGTTTGGCCAGGCCGAACATGAGCCCGAACATATGCTCGGCTACCACCCCCGCAGTGCGCCCGGGCTGGTTCGAAACTACTACACCGCGCTCTTTGGCCACGGCCAGATCGATCATATCCGTACCGATCGAACAGGTGGTGATCATGCGCAGTTCCGACAGGGCCTCCAGTTCCTTTTTATGCCAGTTGACGGCCCCGCGCGAATTGATGATGATATCAGCCGTGGCCGCCCGCTCGACCTGTTCGTCAAAGCCGCTGGGGCGGGTGTCGTAGATGGTCACATCGCCGTAGGGCTGCAGCCGTTCGAGCTGGGGCGAAGCGGCGATCTGGCGCGGATCGTCGCCCGGCACCACGATTTGTACGCGTTGGGCCATGGAATTTTCCTCGTCGCTGGAGAGTTGGAGCAAATTTTAGTCGTCTGGCCGGGTCCCTTCCGGATCGATTTAACCGCGCTCCAGAAAACTCGGCCGACTTGGCTACTCGGCGGCAAGAATATAAACAAAGCAAGCAGTAGATTCAAAAGCCCGCTCGGCGCCAGCCAGCCAGCGCCGGGTCTGTCCGGTGGAGGAATATATGCCCAGAGAATTAATCGCCACAGCCCCCGAACAAGCCGCCTTTAACGAATACGAGCGCCCGCCGCTAGAGGCCGACCAAGTGCGCGTGCAGAGCGAATTTGGCGCCGCCAAACACGGCACTGAATTATCCCTGTTCAAAGGCTACGCCGGCCCTCGCGGCGCCTTCGACGGCGAATACCGCCTGTTCGACCGCGTCTCCCAGGGCGTCAAATACCCCGCCTCCCTGGGCAATATGTGCGTGGGGCAGGTCATTGAAACAGGCGCCGAGGTCACCCGCCTGCAGGTGGGCGACAGGGTCTTCAACCACGGCCCCTTCCGCCAGGAGCACGTCTGGCCTCAGACGGTGCGAATATTGCCCGACGGCATCCCCTGGCAAGCCGCCGTCTGTCTGGATCCGGCCGATTTCGCCCTCGGCGCGGTGCGCGACGGCCACGTCCGTCTGGGCGATGCGGTGGTGGTATTCGGCCTGGGGGCCATTGGCCTGTTGGCCGCCCAGTTGGCCCGCCTGGCCGGGGCCTATCCCGTCATTGCCGTGGATCCGCTCGAACGCCGGCGCCAGGCGGCCCTGGATTGCGGCGCCGATCTAGCCCTGGACCCGAGCCAGGTCGATGCCGGCTTGGAAATAAAAAAAGCCACCGGCAAACGCGGCGCCGATATATGTATTGAATACAGCGGCCACCACCTAGCCCTGCAGGATGCCCTGCGCGGGGTGGCCTACAACGGCACCGTAGTGGCCGGCGCCTATCCAGGGGCCTACCCTGCGGGTTTGGATCTGGGCGCCGAGGCCCATATGAACCGGCCCACGCTGGTTTTTTCACGCGCCTGCAGCGAACCCAATCCCGACCATCCCAACTGGAACGAGACACGCCTGTTTGAGGTAGTCTGGCGCCTGCTGAGCCAGGGCGACCTGGACTGCGAGCCCATCATCCAACCGATAGTGCCCTTCGACGACTTGCTGGAAGAATACCCCAAAATAGCCACCGCCCCCGGCGACAATATCAAGCTGGGGGTCGACTTTTCCTGAAGGGAACCAACCGTGCGCCTGCTGCTCAATACGATCATGCTCGAAGTAAATCGCTGGAGTCCCGATCACCAGCTCAGCCAGCCGTTATCGCAATTGCTGCCGGCAGTTTCCAGGGCCGGCTTCGACCAACTGGAACTGTGGCAATATCATATTTCCACCTTGGACCAAGGTCAAAGCGAAGACCTGGCGCACCAGCTACGCACCCACGGGCTCCGGACCCCGGCCCTGGGCGCCTATCCCAGCTTCCATCTAGAGGGTGCCGAGGACGAACAAATGCAAGCCCAGTTGGACCGCGTGGTGGCCACGGCCCAGGTGTTGGGCGTTGAAATCTTCAAGATCTTCCCGGGCAGACTGGCCAGCGCCGAAGCCGATGCGGCGCAATGGGCCCGTTCGGTGCGCCGCATCGGTCACCTGGCGCAACAGCTCGAGCGCCACGGCATGCGCCTGACTATGGAGACCCACGGCAATACCCTGTGCGATTCCCTGGCCAGTACTCAACGCCTGTTGGGCGAATTGCAGGGCGGCCAGCACATAGGTCTCTGCTTCCAGCCCTATACCGCACACGATACCGACCAGGCCCTGGCCACCTTCGACGCCTTGGCTCCGGCCATTCATCATATTCACCTGCAAAACCGCCGCCTCCAGGACCGCAGTACCACCCGTCTGGCCGACGGCGATTGGACCGATTACCGCCGCTTTTTGCCGCATGTCAAAGCCAGTGGTTTCGACGGCTTATTATGCCTCGAATTCACCGCCGGCCTGTTCCCACCCGAAGGCCAGCCATTCGATCCCCAGACGGTCCTCGACCACGCCGTCCACGACCGTCGCTTCGTCGAGGCGACCTGGGACCTATAGCGGCATAAATTATAAAGCACTGATGCCAAAAAAATATAAAGCACTGATATAAAATAAAGCACTGAATATAAAACTGCTTATAAAGCACTGACGCTCTCTACTGTTGGGCGCGTCGTTCGCCGAGAAAACGCGAAACATCCGCACAATTTGAAGTCAATCTGTTGTGGTATAATACGAGAAAGGGAAACCATGAAAATCGCTCTCCAGGAAGGCCTTTTGCCCGGCGACACCCTGGCTGAAAAACTCGACTTTGCCGAGGAACTAAACATAGCAGGCCTGGAAGTCCCCGGGCGCGCCCGTCTCTACGACCACGTCGAGCAATACGAAGCCGCCCTGGCCGGGCGCACCATTAAAATCTCCTCCATTTGCGGCCAGGCCACCTTCGACTGGCTCGACCCCGATCCGGCCAAACGCCGGGCCAGCATTGAAGAGAGCAAGCGCAACCTGGCCGTCTGCGGCCACTTCAGCGCCGTCGGGCAGATCGTCCCGCCCATTTTTGGCCCGCCGCGCCTCCCCGATCTGTCACCGCTCAAAGACGCTATTTCTCTGGAAAAAGATCTGTTGGTGGAAATCGTCAAAGACCTGGCCGAATACGCCCACCAGCAGGATACGCTGTTATTGCTGGAACCCCTCAACCGCTACGAGCAGCACCTGTTGCGCCGCCAGGCCGACGGCATTGAAATTATTCAGCGAGCCGGCGACCCGCCCGGAGTGGCGCTATTGAGCGATTTCTTCCATATGCATATCGAGGAGACCAATACCCCCCAGGCCTTCCGCCAAGCCGAAGAATACGTCGGCCACGTCCACATGGCCGACAATACCCGCATGCAGCCGGGCAGCGGCGATATCGACTGGCCCGCCGGTCTGCAGGCCCTCAAGGATATCGGCTTCAAAGGCTACCTGGCCTACGAATGCGGCATCGACGGGGAACGGCGAGAAGCCCTGCGGCAATCGGTGGAATTCGTCCGCACCACCATCGCTGGGCTGGACTAATAGTCGAGACTTGATATTATTTACTAACGTAAAAATCGACCTGCAACTCTGCCCGGACGCGGCCATGCGATCCGGGCAGTTCCTTCTCCCCGGTGGCTGCTCTTATGTCCCAATCGCTCTCCAACCCCGATCTCTATATCAACCGCGAACTCTCCTGGCTCGACTTTAACGAACGGGTCCTCGAAGAAGCGGTGGACGGCCATAATCCGCTGCTGGAACGGGTAAAATTCCTCGCCATAGTCGCCAGCAATCTCGACGAATTCTTTGAAGTGCGGGTCGCCGGGCTCATGCAATTGCGCGAGTCGGGCGCCACTCCCCGGGGCGCCGACCGCATGCCGCCCCAGGAACAGCTCGAACGCATCGCCGAGCGGGCCCACCGCATGGTCGCCGACCAGTACTGCTGCTGGAATGATCAGTTGCTGCCGGCCCTGGCCGCCGAGGGCATCCATCTAATCGAAGCCCGCCAACTCGAAGGCGAGCATCTGCGTTTCGTGCGCGACTACTGGGCCAAAGAACTGGAACCCATTCTCACACCCATCGTCGTCGATCCTTCCCATCCGCTGCCGCGGGTACTCAACAAGGCCCTCTGCATTGGTGCCCTGCTCAAAACCCAGGGGCGCACGACATTGGGCGTGGTCACCGTACCCCGGGCCCTGCCGCGCATCCTCAAGTTGCCCCGGACCCAGGACGCGGACTATTTCGTCACCTTGTCCGGTATTATGGATCTGCTGATCGGCGAATTATTCAGCGGCTACCAGGTATTGGGAACGGGCCCTTTCCGCATTACCCGCAACAGCGAGCTATACGTCAACGACGAAGAGGCCGACAATTTGATGGAGGAAATGGCCGAACAGCTCAAAAACCGGCGCAAAGGCGACGCCGTGCGCTTGGAAACGGCCACCGGCACCCCGGACCAGTTGGTTGAACGGCTGCGGCGCGAATTCAACCTGGCCGACGATCAGGTATACCGGGCAGAAGGCCCAGTCAATTTGCACCGGGTCATGAATCTGTACAGCATTGTCCCGCGACCCGACCTGAAATTTCCCGACTTCACCCCGGTCGAACGCAAGTTGCCCACCGAGCCCGAGTCCTTTTTCGCCACCTTGCGCGAAGACGACGTACTCTTGCACATGCCCTATGAATCCTTCGCCACTGTCACCGACTTTATCAGTATGGCGGCCCGAGACCCGGCCGTGCTGGCCATCAAACAGACCATCTACCGCACCGGTGACGACTCACAGGTAGCCCAGGCCCTTATCGATGCGGCCGAGCAAGGCAAAGAGGTGACGGCGCTGGTTGAATTGAAAGCACGCAACGACGAAGCCACCAATATAGAATGGGCCAAACTCTTAGAGGACAGCGGCGTCCAAGTGATCTATGGGGTGATGGGTCTAAAGACCCATTGTAAGCTGTGCATGCTGGTGCGCCGCGACGCCGACCAACTGCGCCGCTATGTCCATCTGGGCACGGGCAATTTCAACCATATCACCGCTCGTTTCTATACCGACTTGGGCCTGCTCACCGCCCGCCCCGATATCACCGCCGATGTGGCTGCTGTTTTCAACCTGCTCACTGCCGGTACCCGACCCGACGCCTTCAACAAACTACTGGTAGCCCCTTCCACTATGATGAAGGGCTTCTTAGAACGCATCGAACGCGAAATAGACCACGCCGAGGCCGGCCGGCCAGCCGCCATTATCGGCAAAATGAACGGCTTGATGGACCCACGCGTCATCGAGGAGTTGTACCGTGCCTCGCAGGCCGGGGTGCAGATCGATCTGATCGTCCGCGGCATCTGCTGTCTACGGGCAGGTGTCCCCGGCGTCAGCGATAATATCCGCGTCTACAGCATTATCGGCCGCTACCTAGAACACAGCCGCATCTACTATTTCGCCAACGGCGACGAAATGGAAATCTGGGCCGGCAGCGCCGACTGGATGAACCGCAACTTGCGCGGCCGGGTAGAGGTGGTATTCCCCATCGAGGCGCCCAAACTCAAAAAAAGGGTTTTCAGCGAAATACTCGAATTATGCCTGCAGGACAGGACCAAGGCCCGCCAGATGCAAACGGACGGCACGTATATCAAACGCTCGCCCAAGGAGGGCGAGAGCATCGTCTGCATGCAGGAAGGCCTGATGCAGTTGGCGCTGGGGCAGGATCTCGAATTCCCCGTCCAACCATCCTCGGGCAACGGACGCCCCGGTACGGTGGCGGCCAAGTCTTAAAATAATCCTACCAATCGGGGCGGTCCCGCCCTTTGCCGGGAGATCGGCGTTGGCCTTTATCGACGCGGCGCTTTTTTTCCTGTTGCCGCTGGGCCAGATAGGCCAATTCCCCTTTTTGCCGCAAGTAGCTCTGGTAGCGCCCGTTGTCCAGGGCGCCGCTTTCCAGGCCCTGACGCACGGCGCAGCCCGGATCGTCCTGGTGTCTGCAGTCAGTATAGCGGCACTGGCCGATGAGCGCCTCGATATCGGCGAAACTCTGCTGTAAATCCCTTTCGTCCCCCCAGATCTGCAATTCGCGCATCCCCGGCGTATCGACAATCACCCCTCCTACAGGCAGAACAATCAATTCTCGATGGGACGTAGTATGCCGTCCTTTGCCCACCGCCTGGCTCAATGTCTGGACGGCCTGGCGCTGCTGGCCCAATAAAGCGTTGACCAGGGTTGATTTGCCCACCCCCGAAGAGCCAATAAAAGCGGCGGTCCGGCCCGCAGTCAGATACGGAACCAGTTGTTCTAAACCGCACCCTTCAAGGGCACTGAGAGCATGTATGGGGACGCCGGCGGCGATTTTTTCCACTTGAGCCAAATAGGGCGCAGCCGCGGCCAGGTCGGCTTTATTGAGCACGATCGCGGGATTGGCGCCGCTCGATTGCACCAAGGTGAGAAAACGCTCGATACGGCGTAGATTGAAATTGTCGTCGAGCCCAGCCATGAACAGCGCCGTGTCGATATTGGCCGCTACTACCTGGGCCTCGGTAGCCCCACCGGCGACAATCTCCCGACCGCCGATATGGCGCACCTTGCGCCCCCCTGAAACGGGCGCCCGGCGGACAAAGCGACTTTTGCGCGGCAGCAGCGCGTGGATTAGCCCCATCTGGCCCGAGGCGCTGACAGCGACCCAATCGCCCACCGCCGGCAACTGGGTCCTATCGGCCAATTGGTGGCGAAATTTCCCCGACAATTGCGCCGCCATTTCGCCTTCGGCAGAATACAGTCGGTAGCCGCCGCGCTGCTCGACGGCTACTCGGGCGGGGATCCAGCCCCGTTCCTGGTGCGGGGAAAAGGCAGCAGCGAAAAAATCGTCCCAGCCCAAAGCGGCTAAATCCATATCAGATAGTTCCATTTCATCTGTTGATGGCTGCATATTTACAATAGTTTTCACCACCTAAGGGTCTGGGGCCGTCGGGCGGCGGCGTTCAGTGGGGGGTGGAGCGGGGAAGCTGGAGGTCGGGCGGGCGGCGCAGCCGGGTGGGGAGGGGAAGGCCGCAAGCGGGCCTCACTGAACGCCAGAGCCCGACGGCCCCAGACCCGCCCCGGCGCTACTCGACCCTTTCAATACCGCAACCTAACTAGAACAATGTCAATGCGCCGCAGCTTGCCCGCCACCCCGGTAAACCGTATCCTAGCCCGACACACCCACCGCGCCGGTCCTGGAGCATCTCATGATCATCGAATGGAACAACCACATATTCAGCGCCGATACCCAGCGCTACCCCTTCCATCCACAAGCGGTCTACCGTCCCGCAACCGATCGCCTATCCGCTGATCCGCTGACCGATTATAAGGCCCATATGCGGGCCGAGGGCATCGACCGCGCCGTACTGGTCCACCCCGAGCCCTACGGCGACGACCACCGATTGGTGCTGGACTGCCTGAAACGCGAACCAGACCTATTCAAAGGCACTTGCCTGTTCTACCCCAAAGACAAGGACGCCCCACAAAAACTCAAAGACCTGGTGCAGGCGCACCCCAATCTGGTGGCGTTGCGTTTCCACGCCCACCGCGGCAAGGAGAGCTATCTAGACTCGTTCGCCGATGCCGGGGTGCGGGCCCAATGGGAGATGGGCCTCGAATTGGGGTTGATCGTCGAATTGCATATCGGCCCCAATTACGCCGCGCAAGTAGCCCAAGTGCTGGCCGCCTATCCGCAGACAGTAGCCCTGATCGATCATTTGGCCGAACCCCATATGGGCGACGCGGTCGAATTTGCCCAAGTACTGGAACTGGCCGCGTTCGATCATGTATATATGAAACTGTCGGGACTCAGCCACTTCGCCCAGGATGGGCCACTCTACGAAAGCGCCCGCCCCTTCACCCGCCGGGTGATCGAAGCCTTTGGCCCCGATCGTCTGGTGTGGGGCAGCGGTACGCCCGCTATCGTCGACGCCCATATGGAAACTTACGGCCAGGCCGACCGCGCCAAAGTGAAGGGCGGCAATCTGGCGCGCCTGCTCAACTGGTCCTGAACCCCCAATCTTTTTAAGGCGCCCGTTGCAGCCGCGCAACGCCCAAACGGACTTTTCAGACACGCCCTCAACCGAAACAACGACCTACTACCAGATTGACTTCAACTTGCCCGGATGTTTTCACACCCTCCCGGGGGACGAAGCGCCCAACAGTAGGCCATCAGTACTTCATATTGGAATAACCTGAAATCGGGAGTGTATTTTCAGTGACTGAAATAGAACAGTACGAATTCGACCGCCAGGGTTTTATCGTCATTAAAGACATGCTTACCCCCCAGCAAGTAGCTTCCCTGGCCGCCGCTATCGACACGCTCGAAACCCACGCCGTGGTGCGGGTAGACCAACCGCCGCGCAAAAAGAGTCCCTGGGGCGCCGAATACCACCGCGATGAAGAGTTGGGCTACCATGTCCAGGGTTCCACCGCAGAGGGGCATACCATCATCATCGAGGACTACTGGAACGCCGACCCGGCCTTCGATGTGCTGGTCGACCACGCCCGCACCATGGAATATATCCACGCCGTGGTCAAGGACCGCCCCACCATCAATAATTCGGAAATCCGCATCCGCTACCACGGCAATGCCTCGGGCAGCCACGGCGGCCACCGGCCCGAGCGCAACAGCAAATACCGCTATAGCTTTGCCGATGGCCGCATTGACTGCATGATGGTGCGCATGGTCTATTTCGTCCAGGATGTCAGCAACCAGCAGGGCGCCTTCTGCGTCGTGCCCGGTTCGCACAAGGGCAATCTCGAAGCCCCTTACGGCACCGACCCAGACAAAGACCCCAGTATGCTGGGCTTAGAGGTCAAAGCCGGAGACTCCATTTTCTTTACCGAGCACTTGCGCCACGGTGGCTTCACCAACCACTCGGACCAGGTGCGCAAAAGCCTGCACGTAGGCTACGGCCCCTACTGGCTAATGTCGCAGAATATCGCCACCATGGACGAGGTCCAGTACATCACCCTGGCGACCCAATCGCGCTATACCCAGGCCCAGCGCGATCTGCTCAGTCCCTGGCCGATGCCCGCTTGACACCGTTATCGATCGATCCTAAAATCTGCCTGCAGGACCAATATATTCTTGCCGCAGGCGGCGCTGCAGGCTGACAACCTGCCCGCCCCGCACGTACCAGGGCAGCCGTTGAGGTCGTCTGGCCTGCGCCGTCTGCAATGCCCCCTCGCCCTGGTCTCATTATGAGCAATCCTCCCGCCCCCTCCCTCGGCCCCCGTCCGTCCCTGGAGGCGGTACGGGCCTATTACCTGCGCCCCGATATCCTCGCCGAATTCGACCGTGCCGCCCGGGTGCGCGATCTCATCTTTGTCTACCGCCTCCAGGGCGACCGCCAGGACACCCATGTGCGCGTCTGCAGCGAAAAGGGCGCCCCTCTGCATGTCCGCTTGCAACGCCAGGACAACGCCCTGCTGGCCGACTATCTCGACGACTTCTTCGGGCACTATCACGACCTCATAATGCCCTACCCCTGGTTCACTATAGGTTACGACGCCGGCGCCTATGAAATAACCAGCCCAGCCTATGCCGGCCCCCAATCTCAGCGCCCTATTGGCTGGGATTCAGTCGTCGAGCTAGACTTTGGCTGGCGCCGCTCCTTTGCCGAACTCTACGAAGGGCTGCAAGTGCTCGACGATTTCGGCATTCACTACCGCGCCAAGTTCAGCGGCCACCACAGCCAGCACTTTATCTTCCCGGCCGAGGCCATGCCCGCCGCCTTTCGGGAACGACCAGACAAGGAACACTGGACGGCAGCCATTAACAAAATCGGCGCCTTCGTTAACCAACGCAGCCCCTTCTTGCGCGACGGCTGGCCGCAAATGGGCGTCCACGGTATGCACAGCGCCCCTTGCTCCCTGCATCGGACCTGGGGTCTGGCCGCCGTGCCCCTGACCCGTGCCGACTATCGCCTCTTCAACCCCTGGATGGCCAGCTTGGCCCTGGCCGCTCCGGTGGCAAATTGGTGGGATGTACCCGCCGAGGCCGGCGCAAACTTTCAGGCCTTGCTCGACCAAACCACCGCCAACCGACGCGTCTTTGACATGCGATCTACAAGCCCTGGACCGCCGCAATACGTTGCCGCCACCCAGGCGCGGGCCCACGATTTGGCCGTGACCTTGGCAGGGGCCACGGACCAACGCCAGCTCACCTGGCGCAGCATGGTCCAAGGTCGGCCCACCGCGGACCAGTTAACGCACCCCGACGCCGCCATCCGCTGGTTCGCCGCCGAGAGCCTAGCTGGACAAACAACTGATAATCCCATCGCCCAACTACAATTATTGCTTTTTGATAACGACGAATACGTCTCCCAGGCAGCCGCCGACCGGCTGTGCCAAAACGGTGGCGCCGGGCTGGAGCGATTGCTGGACGATATCGATAAATCGCCCTCTGGGCTCGCCTTCTGGGCCGTACAGGCCTGGGCCGGAGCCGGGGGAACGGCGACGATAGATACCCTGGTGCACTATCTACGCCAAGGCGATCCCCCGCAGCAGCGAGCTGCGCAAAGCCTCCTTGCCCGTCTGACCGGTCCGGCTTCTTCCCATTTAACCGGCCTTTTGAGCTCCGACCGAGAAGACCTGCGCCTGACCGCCTTAAGCGCCCTGCTGGAACAAGGGGAAGGCGCCCGCCACATCCTCGAAACAGCAGGCGGAGGCCTGGCCCAGTCCGCTCTCCGTGCTCTCGATCGCCTGGACACGCCCGGCGGCCTGCCGCCTCGCGCCGTGGCCCTGGCCGCCCATCTGGACCTTGTCCACGCGGTCCCCGTACTGGTTCATCTGCTCCAATCGCCCGACGGCAAGATCAGCTATCTCGCCGCCCAAGCGCTCACAGCATTGGGCTCGGTGGCCCTGCCACCCCTGACCGACCTGCTGGCCAGCCCGAGAACAACCGTGCGCCGCCGCGTCGTCGAAATACTACGCGATGTCGCCGCTCCCGAAAGCTTGCCCGCACTGCGCCAGGCCCTCGACGACGAGGATATAAAAGTGCGTCAAAACGGGGTCCGAGGATTGGCCCGTCTGGGTGAGCTGAGCGGATTAGAAGCCCTGTGCCAAGATCCCGCCCCGGCGGTGCGGCGGGCCGTGCGACAAGCCTTGCCAACAAGGACATAATCAACGGGTCTAATGAAACACCCGAACAGCCCGATCGCAGTATTTTGGCAAACGCAACCAACCCTTTATACGGGAGCATTCTTATGCGCGGCTCAATCGCAGCCCCCCTCTTAGTGCTGGCCCTCGGACTCAGTGGCTGCGGCGACCCTTGCGCGGACCAGGTCGACCGGGATTATCTGGAAAAGGCCGCCGCTGTCAAAGGAGCTGTCACCACCGAATCTGGCTTGATCTACCAGGAAGTAGTAGCGGGCACAGGCCCCTCTCCCGGCCCCACCGATATCGTCGCCGTGCGCTATTCGGGCAAGCTGATCAACGGCAAGGAATTCGACTATACGGCCAGTTACCGCAAGCCGCGCAAAGTAGGGCTGGAAAAGGCCGTACCTGGTTGGGGCGAAGGGCTACAACTGATGAAGGAAGGCGGCAAGGCCAAGTTGGTGATTCCGCCGCATCTGGGCTATGGCCACAAGGGCAAAAAGCTGTCCATCCCTGGCTGTGCGGTGCTGATCTTTGATATTGAATTGGAGGGGATTGAGGCGGGAGAGGTGGCCGCGACCAAAGAGTAATCCGACCCGTATTTCTGGGTGAATTCCCTATTGTTAGGCGACAGTCTTCTCTTCCAAGAGGAGTTCAAATCATCCGTTGACGATTCCGGGGACCATTATATCTTCGTCTAATTTTCCCCAGCGTAAGGCAAAGCCGTTGACTTCTATTTTGGCCTCGGCTAATTCTTCGTCTGCCGCATGGCGAAGTCGACGGAATCTCGACGCGGGAAAGCCGAAAAACCTGCCGTCGTGGAGTTCAATGAAAACAGTGCGCTTTTCGGTCCATACTCGACATGCTGCTGGTTCTTGGTGAAAAATCGTCATAATTCAGGGACTGCTAAAGGCGGGGCAGTCGAAACTTTTATGAACAAGCCCCAGTCAGATCGATTCTGTAGATTCTGGAAAAATCGCGTTAATCATGCCGAGCAGCACACTCGCCCACGCAGCTCCACCTCGACAAACTATGCCACAAATATCCGGCCTATCGAGAATTTTCGAGACGGCATATCCAACCGAATTTTCACCAGTTTTACTAAATTCCACATCGAGCTAGCCGGATCACCGTGGGTAAGACTGTTGAGCGATCGAGTAATTTCTGGACCACAATTTGGGAATTTACTATCGCCGATTTCATTGAACATTTGCGCCAGCGTCGGTCTCTTCTTGTAATGCCAACCACTGGTCCAGATACCTACTTTATCGGGAAACCGATAGAGATAAAGAATTGCCACCGAGCGCTCGGCAAGGGCTCTCATTAGAACCAAAGCGCCGTACAAATATCCCTGTCGAACAAGCTCGCGAATTGAAAGAACTAAGCTGATTCCCGAAGGTATAACCTGACATGCGGCCCTCTGTAGATCGTTTTTTTCTAATTGGAAAGTACGTGGTGCAATCGTCCAAGCAAAACGAGCGAGTTTTGCTTTAAGGCGTTTCCAGAAAAATAAGCACTCCGCATCAAGTCGGCGTGGGTTCCATGTGGACAAACCACTTGGGTAAGGCCGGACACCGGACCCATCGCCGTTCCAACGCCGCCATAGCTTTGTGGGTTA